>Ga0308013_10000004_pt1 | contig 158300 bp, 128 predicted proteins | sample Neamet181_FD_203131 | JGI IMG/M metagenome (GOLD analysis project Ga0308013, IMG submission 203131) | Marine microbial communities from water near the shore, Antarctic Ocean - #181 | ecosystem: Environmental > Aquatic > Marine > Unclassified | place: Southern Ocean | collected 2014-07-25
AATCATTATAATATGGTGTTAGCTTATGGGTGTAAAAATGCAAATTTACTTTTTTTCAGTTAAATAGCTAAGATTTATTTAAGTGAAATTCTAGAGTTATTCACTTATTTATAAACGAAAAAAAGACGACTAATTAGATAGTCGTCTTTTTTTTTAATTGAAAAAATAGTATTAATTTTTTATTATTTTTCTTGTAATAAATTGATTTTCACTATTTATTTTTAATAGATAAATACCTTTAGGTAAGTTAGATATGTCAATATTATTGTTTTCTGAACTTATCTTATTAGTTTTAACTAATTTACCAAGAACATTGTACATTCTGATGGTAACATCTTTTGTAAAGTTAAAATACAATGCGTTTCCGTTTGTTGGATTTGGATATATTGTTAAATTTTTTAAGTTTTCTTCTGGTGTGCTTAAAGTTGTGTAACATGTCCAGGTTAAATCGTCTATAATTACACGATCTTCCTCTTGGCCAGCTCTTATAATTTTAATTTCTATGTTTCCTTCAATATCTATATTAGATATTGTTGTTGTTTGTGCCGCATCACTATATGGCAATGTACCAACAACGTTTCCGTTAACTAATATATTTAAGGTGCCAGAACCGCCTCCAAAAACTCGCATAGTAGATGCTGTTAAGCTTCCAATTCCATTAGCAAAAGTAGAAGAATTCATTGAACCTACTGCACCGTCTCTTAATAGCGCAATTGCAATTGCTCTGCCATTTAGTGTTTGGTCTGACCTTGATTTAACTGCGGACCAATCTATACCATTGTCTCCAGTCCAATTTAAGGTAGAATAAGAACTACTATTTGCTGGCATGTTTTCAAAAGTTTCAGCACCACATAAAGTAGTAGGTGCCGTAGTTATCGCATTTACAGCTACAGATTTTTCAGACTGGTTATTCGCACTATCTTTCGCTAAAACACGAACACTATACGTTGTACTTGAATTTAAGCCTATAGCAGTATATGTTGTAGTTGTAGATGTTCCTTGTAATGTTCCATCTAAAAAAACATCATAACTAGTTACAGACGAATCATCTGTGGAAGCATTCCAATTTACTTTAAAACTAGTACCTGTTTCATTTGTGATTGTAACGTTTGAAGGCACAGTTGGTGCAGTATTATCTGTTAAAGTTGTTCCGTTTACAGGTGAAGACTGCAAAGATGCATTGCTTGCAATATCTTTCGCTAAAACTGTAATAGCATAAGTATTTCCAGAGTCTAGATTTGTTAGTGTGTAATTATTGTTAGCGCTTGTTCCGTTTAAAACGCTATTTGCGTAAATTTCATATTTTGTTACACCTACATTATCTGTAGAGGCCGTCCAAGTTGCATCAATACTGGTTGTCGTATTGTTGCTTAATGAGACGTTTACAGGAACTGTAGGTGCTTCCGTATCTGAATTTATATAAAGGCCCCAAGAGTCTATAGCGTCATCTCCACCCCAAATTCTTGTAGCTAAATAAGCATTATCTATAAAAGGATTTCTATTTCCTTGCGCAAATGTATTATTCGTGTTTTCGTGGTATGTATTTCTTTGTCTTTCAAAATCTGAAACTGGGTCTTCTACATTCCATTCTAGAAATAAATCGATCATATCATCTGGAGTAGAAGAAGAACTTCCAATTCCAACACCATTTGGCTTACATTGGTTACCATATCTAATGTACATATACATCATTATTCGGGCAACATCTCCTTTCCACTCATCACCAGGGTACCAACCACTATTTTGATCTCCAGCATTACCTGATCCATTTGCAAATTTTGTGCTACCTCTATCAGAATTAAAAACCACATCTGAAGGGCGCAAATGATGCGCGTCTGCGCCTGGGCCAGCAGTTCCTAAATTTGGATTTCCAAGTGCTTTGGGATATACATGTTCACGGTTCCAATCTCCTTGTCCGCCACCATTTTGATTTACACCTCTTTCTCTTGCTGTTTTGCCAGATTGTGAGTAACCATAAACTAACAAAACTTCTGAATTATTTGCAGGATTTAAATCTGTTGCCTGAAGTGCACCCCAGCCATAAGACAGTATATTTGTATGTGCATTTATCGTTTTAGTTGCTAAGTTATCTTTTAAGGTGGTGCCCTCTGCGGTTAAATCTACATCATTATAATAATCTTCAGCTTGAGCGCTAACTAATAAATTAAAAAATAAGGATAATAATAGTAGTATTTTTTTCATTTCCAGTGTATTATAATTAGAATACAAAAACGACCCATTTTGAGTCGTTTTTGTAATTTCATGTAAATATAGAAATTAATTTTTAATTAATTTCTTGTTAATAAATTGTGTACCAGAATTAATTTTTAACATATAAATTCCTGCTGAAAATTTTGAAACATCAATGCTATTTTTATTTTGAGTGACTTCTACTGATTGTATAAGTTTACCTAAAATATTATAAATATTAATAGTTGCATCTTCTGTTACATTAAAGTAAACAAAATTACCATTTGTAGGGTTTGGAAACATCTTAAAAGATTCAAAAATGCTATTATTTGTACTTAAAACAGAAGTATGACTACCAAAACCATCAAAAGTATTGGCAGGAAAAGTTTCCCACTGATCTGTGATAAAAGTAGTACTAGGCTCCGTAATTGTACTTTTTCTTCTGTATGTAATGTTTTCGATATGCTTGGTTCTGCTTGCTGTATCTCCAATAACATCAATTAATACACCATTTTTGTACAAACCAATAGGGTCATCTCCATTAAAATTTAGTGGAGACCCATAGCCATAAGGAAAAGCATCAATATTTGGAGGTCCAAATTTGTCTGCTGCGGCTAAAAGCAAACTGTTATTTGTGTCTGCATGAACTATTACAAAGACATCACCCGGAACAATATTATTATTTCCTAATGGATAATCATCTTTCCAAGTCCAACCACTAGAAGAAAATTTTTGAATAGAATAGTCTGATAAATTTATAGTTGAAGCTGTTAAGTTTACAATTTCTATGGCTTTATTATTTGCTGCACTTGGTTCTGCATATTCAGAAATAAACAATTCTGTAATTCCATTAGAGTTACCTGCAGTTGTGGTTGCGTTTATTGAGCTACTTTTATCAGATTTATTATTATCAATATCATAAGCTACTATTTCTATAGTGTAAGTTGTAGAAGTATTTAGACCGCTAACCGTGTAAAAATTATTTGTAGTTGTTTCTTTTAAAACATTATCTACATATACTTCATAACCGTCAACAGCATTATTATCTGTTGATGCTGTCCATGAAACTTTAACAGAAGAATCTGTTTCATTACTTATAGATAGATTTATTGGAGTTGTTGGCACTTCTGTATCTTCCAATGTTTTTCCACTTATAGCGCCGGCAGCAGACATGTTATTTATTAAATCTCTTGCAACAATTGTAAAAATATAGTTTGTATTTGTATTTAAGCCTGCAATTGTAATATTTGTGTTTGTTGTTTGAGCTTCTAAAACACCGTCTACATATACATTATAACCGGTTACACCAATGTTATCTGTTGATGCGGTCCAATTAATATCTACGGATGTTAAGCCTATATTACTTAAACTAATATTTATTGGAGCAGTAGGTGCTTCTGTATCGCTATTTTTATAAATACCCCATCTATCATCAGCAGAGTTTCCTCCCCAAATTCTAGTCGCTAAATATGGGTTGTCTATAAACGGATTTCTATTTCCTTGTGCAGCATAATTTGAAGTATTTTCATGATATTCATTTCTCGCAATTTCAATGTCAGATACTGGGTCCTCTACATTCCATTGTAAAAATAAATCAATCATATCATCTTCTGTAAATTCTTTACTACCAACACCAACAGCAGTTGGTAAACATACAGCGCCATAACGCATGTACATGTACATAATCATTCTCGCTGCATCTCCTTTCCAATCATCACCAGGATACCATGCGGCAGTATTTGGCCCATCTAAACCTTCATGAAAATCTAAAGAAGAATAGTTGGAATTTCCTGAGCCTCTTCCATATTTTCTATTATTTCTAGCAGAATTTCTACCTCTATCTGCGGCTCTTAAGTGATGTGCATCGGTTGCTGGACCAGGTATACTTGTATCTAAAATTGGATTTGCGAGTGATTTAGGAAAAACATGTTCTCTGTTCCAAACAAAATCGCTACCGCTACCATTATCTTGTAGGTTTTTACTTCTTGAAATATCATTGGTTATATCTTGGTCGTTGCCATCTTCCCAGCCATAATATAAGATTACTTCATTGGTGTTTGCAACGTTTTCATCAGTAGCTTTGGTTGCATCCCAAACATCTGGTCCACCGCTAGTATATTCTAATGTTGTAGTGTGCGTTGCTGTGATTTTAGATGCTAATACATCTTTAAGCGCTGCACCAGCTAGTGTTAAATCAACATCACTATAGTATGTTTCTTGAGAAAAAGTTATTAAAGAGATAAATAAAAGGAAATAAAACGAAAGTATTTTTTTAAACATATTCTTTGTATTTTAAATTATTAATATTCTTTTTCTTTACAGTTACTGCTTAAATATAGTGGTATATAATTATTTTTTCTTTTCTAACAGCGCCATATAGAATCCGTCGAATCCAGAAATGTGCGCCAAAACTTTTTTGTCTGATACAAATGTAAAATCTTTTCCGGCATCAGATGTTAAGAAAATCTTAACTTGTTCTTGGTTCTCTGAAGGCAAAACAGAACAGGTTGCATACACCATTTTTCCTCCTGGTTTTACCATTGTAGAGTATTGTTGTAAAACATCTTGCTGAACTTTCTTAATATTATCTATAAACTCTGGTTGTAGTTTCCATTTAGAATCTGGATTTCTACGAATAACACCCAGACCAGAACACGGAGCATCTATTAATACTCTATCTGCTTTACCTTGTAATTTTTTAATAGGTTTTGTAGAGTCTATGACACGCATGTCTATATTATGTGCTTTGTTTCTTTTTGCTCTAACTTTTAATTTACGGAGTTTACTTTCATAAATATCCATAGCAATAATTTGTCCTTTATTTTCCATTAAAGCAGCTAAATGCAATGTTTTACCACCAGCACCTGCACAGGTATCTACTACTTTCATACCCGGTTTAACGTCTAAGTATGCAGCAACTAATTGAGAAGAAGCATCTTGAACTTCGAAAAATCCATTATGAAAAGCTTCTGTTTTAAAAACATTGGCTCTTTCGGGTAATATTAGTGCATCTGCATGATTGGGCACAAATTCTGTAATAATCTCTTCAGCTTTTAATTTCTTTTGAAGAAGTTCTTTAGAAATATTTAGAGTATTGGTTCTTAAAATCACATTTGCTTGCACGTTTAAAGCAGCAATTTCTTTTGTCCAGACTTCTTCACCTAATTCGTTTACACAAATTTCATCCATCCAATCTGGTATAGATTCTCTGTACTTTCTTGTTTTAGATAATTCTGCAAAACGACCTTTAATTTTTCTTTCTGGTACATCACCAATCTGATTCCAATCAGGTAAAGGGATTCCTCTTAAAATACACCAAACAGAGAATAGTCTCCAAATATTGTCTCTATCGTAAGGCATTTTTACTTCTGCTATTTCAGCATATAAACGGTTCCAACGAACAATGTCATAAATTGTCTCTGCAACAAATTTACGATCTCTTGCTCCCCAACGTTTATCACGCTTTAAAGCTTTTTCTACAGCTTTGTCAGCATAAACACCTTCATTAAAGATATCTCTAATACTGTCTATAACTGCAAAAGTTAAATTTCTATGTAATCTCATTTTTTCTTATTATGGGATGCAAATATACAAATAAGTACTACCTCAACAATTATAAAGTTGCACAGAAACACATAGGTCTATAATATTCTAATTTTTTACAAATAAATAACATGTTTATAGCTATTATGTTTTCAAAGTATCGGAAAAAAATAAAAACAGTTTTTTTTTTTGCAAGCTATATTTTCTTTTTAAATTTCTTTTACTATATTTGTTTTACTATTTTTAGTATAATTCTTTATTTTATGTTAGAGAATATTACAAAGTTTGTAAATTCTAGCACAAGGAGTTTTTATTATTTCGATAATAGAAAACATTTTATAAAATTGTAGGGGTTTTTTTAATTTGTTTCCTTGTGTTTTTTATATATAATTAACCTTAATAAAAGTCAATAGTAATTTTGGTTTTTATTGAGGTTTCTTATTTAAAAAGGGTTACTTTTTAAGTTGATTTAAATCATTCTAAAATCATTTATTATTTGAGTTTTTAATTAAAAGATAAATAATTACAATTATTTATCTTTTAATGCTTCGCAGTAATATGCTCTTTTTTACATTATTTATAAAAATATTCAATTTTTAAATTGGATTTCATTAATTTCGTTATCATATTTTTTTAAGTTGAATTTAGATTATCCAATTACATATATAAACGGAATTAGTGTTCAAAGAGCAGCGCTTTTGTATGCAGATTTAGGTATAAAAACTTGTAATGATTTATTAAACTTTTTTCCTTTTAGATATATAGATAAAACTACTTTTTATCCAATAAAGGATTTACAACCAAATTCTTCGGAAGTACAAATTGTAGGCAGCATTACCCATTTAAAATCTGTTGCACAAAAAAGAGGTAGTAGGTTGGTAGCTACTTTTCAAGATCCAACGGGAAGCATGGAATTGGTTTGGTTTAAAGGTCAAAAATGGATTAAAGATTCAATTAAAATTAATGAGCCCTATGTAGTTTATGGCAAGTTAAATCATTACAACGGTAATTTTAGTATTCCGCATCCAGAGCTAGAGTTGGTCTCAGAATATAAGAAGAAACTGCAATCTAAAATGCAACCAGTATATCCCTCAACAGAGAAACTTACAAATTTTGGTGTTTCTAATAAATTGATACGAACTTATATACAAAGCCTTTTGCAACAGTTCTATGATAAGATTGAAGAGAATCTATCACAAGAAATTATTTCTGATTTTAATTTAATGTCTAAACAAGATGCTTTGTTAAATGCACATTTTCCTAAGAATCAAGAAAATTTAGCGAAAGCAGAATATCGTTTAAAGTTCGAGGAATTATTTTTTATTCAATTGCAGTTATTACAAAAGAAACTCATCAATAAAACAAAAATAAAAGGATTTGTATTTGAAAATGTAGGTGCTGTTTTTAATGAATTTTATGCAGATAAACTTCCCTTTAGTTTAACCAATGCACAGAAAAGAGTTTTAAAGGAAATTAGAAAGGATGTTGCTTCTGGTGCACACATGAATCGTCTTCTGCAAGGAGATGTAGGATCTGGAAAAACAATTGTGGCTATTTTAGCCATGCTTTTAGCTTTAGACAATGGCTTTCAGGCAACTATTATGGCGCCTACAGAAATATTAGCAAATCAACACTTTACAGCAGTCTCTGAGCTTGTAAGTGGTATGAATATTAAGGTAGATATACTAACTGGTTCTGTAAGGGTCAAAAAAAGAAGAGAAATTCATGCAGCTTTAGAAGACGGAACGTTGCATATTCTAATTGGCACACATGCCTTAATAGAGGATAAAGTTAAATTTAAAAACTTAGGAATTGCCGTAATCGATGAACAACATCGGTTTGGTGTAAAACAAAGAGCAAAATTATGGGCTAAAAACACACTTCCTCCCCATATTTTAGTAATGACAGCCACACCTATACCAAGAACTTTGGCGATGTCTGTATATGGAGACTTAGACATTTCTGTAATTGATGAATTGCCTCCAGGTAGAAAAGAAGTAAAAACAGTGCATCGTTTTGATAGTAACCGTTTGTCTGTCTTTAAATTTATGAAAGACGAGATTGCTAAAGGGCGACAGATTTATTTAGTTTATCCCTTAATTGAAGAATCTGAAGCAATGGATTATAAAGATTTAATGGATGGATTCGAAAGTGTCTCTAGAGAGTTTCCATTACCAAAATATCAGATAAGTATTGTTCATGGAAAAATGAAACCCGCAGATAAAGAATTTGAAATGCAACGTTTTGTAAAGGGTGAAACTCAAATAATGGTGGCAACTACGGTTATAGAAGTAGGAGTAAATGTGCCAAATGCAAGTGTCATGATTATTGAAAGTTCAGAGCGTTTTGGACTTTCACAATTACATCAATTAAGAGGAAGAGTTGGAAGAGGAGCAGACCAAAGCTATTGTATTTTATTATCTAGCTACAAATTGTCTCCGGAGGCAAAAATGCGCTTAAAAACGATGGTAGATACCACAGATGGTTTTAAAATTGCAGAAGTTGATTTAAAACTACGAGGACCCGGTAACCTTATGGGGACGCAACAAAGTGGTGTGTTAAATTTAAAAATTGCCGATATTCTTAAAGATTCTAAAATTCTAGTTACGGCCAGAAATAGGGCAATTACTCTTTTACAAGAAGATCAAAATTTAGCAAAAGAAGAAAACCTATCAATTAAAAAAGCGTTTATGAAAATGACTAAGTCCTCGAAAATATGGAGTAATATTAGTTAATTGCTTTTTTTCTTTATGAATGCAGTAAGAATATTATTTTAGTTTTCTGAAACTACAACCTAACAATTTTCTGAACATTGTTTTTGTTCAAATAATTTTTTATAATTGCTTTTGCTAATTCTTTATTTTCAATGGGCGTTACTAAAGACTTTAAAATTTCGATATTATTTTCTTGAAAGGCTAAATTTGTATATCCATAACCAAAAACCTCTTTATTTTCTATTAGAATGACTGCACGCTCTTCTAACTCTCTGCCTTTATCAAAAATTATAAAATCCTCATTATTAAAATCTTGTAAAAAGACTTTTTTCTCTTTTTGAAAGTTATATTTTGGCGCTAGGGCTTCTAATTCTATATAATATTTTAATCTTGTAAATAAATCATTTCCTGTTTTCTCAAAAGATATAGAGATTGCTCTGTCTTGAACCTTAACAGCTCTTTTCGTTTCTTTTAAAAATAATTTATTTACTTCAGATTTTATATCTTTTCCCCGCCCTAAATAAATTACTTTTCCGTCTGCACCGTGTATGTAAAACAAACCTAATTCTTTAGGTACAGCAGCTATTAATTTTTGTAGTCTTTCTTTTTCTACTCTTTTGTCATGGTATTTTATAGAATCTTGAATAATTGTTTTAGTAACGTCTTTCTCTAAAAGTAACTTAAATAACTGCACTGTTGCGAGAGCATCTCCAGAAGCCCTATGTCTATCTGTCATGGGGATTCCTAATGCTTTTATCAATTTACCTAAACTGTAAGATGGTTGATCTAAAATTAGTTTCTTACTTAATTCTACTGTACAAAGCGTATTTCTTGTGAAGTCGTATCCTAATCTATCAAATTCTGTTCTTAAAATTCTATAATCGAACGAAGTATTATGAGCAACTAATGTAGCGTCTTTGGTTATTTCTAAAATTCTTTTTGCTATTTCATAGAATTTTGGTGCATTCTGCAACATTTTATTATTAATACCTGTTAGTTTAACAACAAATGGTTGAATTTCTTTTTCAGGATTCACTAAACTAATAAACTGATCTACAACGTTGTGACCGTCAAATTTATAAATAGCAATTTCTGTAATGCCCTCTTCATTAAACTTACCACCGGTTGTTTCAATGTCTAATATTGTGTACAAATTCTTTCTCTTATCTTGAAATTAAATAATTTTAATTTCGATTACCAAATATAGAACTTCCTACTCTAATCATAGAACTTCCGTTTTCTATTGCTAAATTATAATCTCCGCTCATTCCCATAGAGAGCGTTTGAAGTTTACAATTATTGTTTTCTGTTATTAACTGTTGCGATTCAAAGAAGTTTTTTAAAGATAAAAATTCTTCTTTTAATTGAGATTTATTATCTGTAAAGGTTGCCATTCCCATAAGACCAACAATTTTTATATTTTCCAATTCTTTAAATTCTAATGATTGCAAGATATTAGTTATGTCTTCAAAAGACAAACCAAATTTTGTTTCTTCTTTTGCAATTCTTGCTTGTAACAAACAGTTTATAACTCTGTCGTGCTTTTTAGCTTGCTTGTTTATTTCTTTTAGCGTTTTAAACTTGTCAATTCCGTGAATTAAATCAACAAAATGAGCCATGTATTTCACCTTATTACTCTGTAAATGGCCAATCATATGCCATTGAATATCTTTTGGTAAAACATCAAATTTGCTGGCCATCTCCTGAATTTTATTTTCACCAAAAATACGCTGCCCTGCATCATAAGCTGCTTGCAAATCTTCAACAGGTTTGGTTTTAGAAACTGCAACTAGAGTTACATTTTCTGGAATTGTTTTTTTTATTTTTAATAAATTTTCTCTAATCATTTATAATGTTCAATTTTTTTAATTTCACAATATATTAATTCAATAAAGTGATAATTTGTTGTGCCAATTCTACTCCAATTCTATCTTGAGCTTCTTTTGTAGCTCCACCTATGTGTGGAGTTAAAGAAATTTCTGGATTCATTAATAACTGCACAGCAGGTGTTGGTTCTGTTTCAAAAACATCTAAACCTGCAAATTGTACTTTGCCACTCTCTATTGCAGTTACCAAGTCTACTTCATGCAGAATTCCACCTCTTGCAGTGTTTATAATTCCTACACCATCTTTCATTTTCGTTATTTCGCTTTTTGTGATAATATACTCTTCTTGCGAAGGCACGTGCAGCGAAATAAAATCTGACTCTTTTAGCAATTCATCTTTAGTAACTGTATCAATATTTATGGTTATTTTCTGACCATTAAAAAATTCAACTGAAATAGGTGCACTGGTAATTGTGTCATCGGTTGCAATTACATTCATTCCCAAACCTAAACCAATTCTTGCAACTTCTTGCCCTATTTTACCAAAACCTAAAATACCAATTGTTTTTCCTTTTAATTCTATTCCTTGAGAGTAGGCTTTTTTTAATTCTTTAAAACGAGAATCTCCTTCTAAAGGCATTTCTCTATTAGAAGAATGTAGAAATCTTGCCAATCCAAATAAATGAGCAAAAACTAATTCTGCAACAGAACTTGAAGAAGCTTCGGGTGTGTTTATAACGTGTAAGCCCTGGTCTTGAGCGTATTCAACATCAATATTGTCCATACCAACACCACCACGACCAATTAACTTTAGACTCGGGCAAGCATCTACTAATTCTTGTCTTACCTGGGTTGCACTTCTCACTAAAATACCATCAATAGTGTGTTCATTAATGAAATTTTCTAATTGATTCTGTGCAACCTTTGTAGTAATTACTTCAAAACCTCCTTTTTCTAAAGCGTCAATTCCGCTTTGAGAAATTCCATCATTTGCTAATATTTTCATCATTTTTTCAAACATTAAAAAATTGAAATATTTAAAAATTATTACATCTCTAAATTCTCAAATTATTATCTTATTTTTTTGCTTCTAATTCTTGCATTATATCTACCAAAACCTGAACACTGTATAGCGGCAAAGCATTGTACATACTTGCTCTATAGCCACCAACACTCCTGTGCCCATTTAAACCATTAATACCAGCGGCACTCCACATAGTATCAAATGTTTCTTTTAAAGAAACGTCTGTTAATGTAAAGGTAGCATTCATAGTACTTCTATCTTCTTTGGCAACAATTCCTGTAAAAAGTGAATTTCTATCAATTTCAGCATATAAAAGTGCTGCTTTTTTATTGTTTACTTCTTCAATAAATTTAATTCCGCCTAAATCTTTTAACCATTGCATTGTTAGCATAGAAACATATACAGCAAAAACAGATGGTGTATTGGCCATGCTCTCTTTAGCTATATGAACTTGGTAATCTAGCATGGTAGGTATTTCTCTTTCTACTTTTCCTAAAATTTCTTCTTTAATAATAACAAGTGTAGTTCCTGCAGGACCCATATTTTTCTGCGCACCTGCATAAATTAAATCAAATTTTTCAAAATCTAACTGACGCGAAAAAATATCTGAACTCATGTCACAAACAAGAGAAACGTTTGTTTCTGGAAAAGCTTTCATTTGTGTTCCTACAATGGTATTATTACTTGTACAGTGAAAATAATCTGCATCTTCAGGAATGGTATATTCTTTAGGAATGTAATTAAAATGGTTATCTTTCGAAGAGCCAACTTCTAGCACTTCTCCAAAAGCTTTTGCTTCTTTTATAGCGTTGTTTGCCCAAGTACCTGTGTTTAAATACGCTGCTTTTTTATTTAATAAATTGTAAGCAACCATTAAAAACTCTAAACTTGCACCACCTTGTAAAAAAACAGCTTTGTATCCTTTATTCTCTAAGCCTAATAATTCTAAAGCTAAAGATCTAGCCTTTTCCATTACTGCCACAAAAGATTTACTTCTGTGAGATATTTCAATTAAAGATAAATTATCATCATTAAAATTAAGCACTGCTTCAGATGCTTTTTGCAAAACTTCTTGAGGCAATATACAAGGACCTGCGCTAAAATTATGTTTTTTCATTTTTTTATAGTTTAGATAAAAACTCAAGGGTATTAACACCATCTGCGTAATCCCATAATTGCGGATATTGTGTTTCTCCAAATGCAATTTCATTTTCTATGAAATCTTTAGCCACGATACATTGAATTTTTTGTTTGTCTTGATGTAATTTTATTTTTAAATCGATTGGATTGTCATAATATTCATAAAAAATAGTCGCAATAGGAGAGGAGTAACTCTCATCTTCCTTAATCATTAAAAAGCCATTCTCTAATAGATCGAACAAACTCATTAAATAAACTGCTTTGTTATAATCGTAATTATTGGCATATTTTGCGTTGTTAATAATGTCTTTTTTAATAAACATTCCATTAAAGAAATTGTTAAAATCATAAGCTCTTGGAACATATAGCTTAGAGACAGATCTGCAGCCCAATCCAAAATACCTAAAAACATCTTCAGATAATTTTTCTAAATCTTCTTCTGTTTCTTTTCCTGTAATTACAGCAACAGAATTTCTGCTTTTTCTAATGATGTTTGGCTTGTCTTTAAAATAATATTCAAAATAACGTGCGGTATTGTCGCTTCCAGTCGCAATTACAGCATCAAAATTTTCAATTTTCTGTTCTGTAAATGTGATATTTCCTTTCAAATCAATATCTACATATTCCAAATATTTAGCTAAAAAAGGTAATAAATGTTTGTCGCTAGAAGACTGTTTTACTAATACCGAATGACCAGAAATTAAAACAGATAAGAAATCATGAAAACCAACCAACGGAATATTTCCCGCCATAACAATTGCAACTGTCTTTGGTGAATTAGTGTCTATTGCGTTTTTAGAAATCCATGCTTCTAAGTTGTTTTTTGTTAACGCTTTAGACCAACTATTTAATGCAAATATAATATTGTCTTTTGTAAACCAAGAATTCTTTTCTTGAGCCACTTTTATTTGATGCTTAAAACCATCAAAAAACAAATCATTATGTTCTATGTTAGTTGCTTTCTCAAATTTTTCTTGAGAAAACTGACTTAAAAAAGCTCCTAATTTCACAAAAGCCGTAATTCTATTTTGAATACTATCCATTTATTTTGGTTGTAAATATATTTGGCGTTATTTTTGCAATTGCAAAGGTACAAAACAGAAAAGAAAATTATGGCAATTATAATAACAGATGAATGTATAAATTGTGGGGCATGTGAACCAGAATGTCCAAATACTGCAATTTATGAAGGCGCAGACGATTGGAAATATTCTCAGGGAACAGATTTAAAAGGAAAAGCAGTATTACCAAACGGTAAATCTGTGAACGCCGATGAAACGCAAGAACCAATTTCAGACGAAATTTATTACATTGTTGCAGATAAATGTACAGAATGTAAAGGTTTTCATGATGAGCCGCAATGTGCTGCAGTTTGCCCTGTAGATTGTTGTGTACCAGATGAAGATAATGTAGAAACTGAAGAAGAGTTGTTAGTGAAGCAAAAACACATGCACAACGAATAATACTCTAATTTAATGAGGATAAATAATTAAGACAAAAACCTCGAATTTATTCGAGGTTTTTTTATGAATAAAAATATATATTTGCACTCGCAAAATCTAAAGACATGAAAGCCGGAATTGTAGGATTACCAAACGTAGGAAAATCAACTTTATTTAACTGTTTATCAAATGCAAAAGCGCAAAGTGCAAACTTTCCTTTCTGTACAATAGAACCAAACATAGGAGTTGTAAATGTACCAGACAAAAGAATTGAAAAATTAGAAGAATTGGTAAATCCAGAGCGTGTAATGCCTGCAACTGTAGAGATTGTAGATATTGCTGGTTTGGTGAAAGGTGCAAGTAAAGGAGAAGGTTTAGGAAATCAGTTCTTGGCAAATATTAGAGAAACAGATGCTATTTTGCATGTAATTAGATGTTTTGATAATGATAATATTATTCATGTAGATGAATCTGTAGATCCTGTTAGAGACAAAGAAACAATCGATATCGAATTGCAGTTAAAAGATTTAGAAACTGTAGAGAAAAGATTGGAGCGTGTAAAAAGAACTGCAAAGACGGGTAATAAAGATGCACAAGCAGAATTGGTAGTCTTATTAAAAGTTGAAGAAACTTTATTAAAAGGTATTTCTGTAAGAGCTTTATCTTTTAATGAAAAGGAGCAAGAGTTTGTGCAATCTTTACAATTTATTACAGCGAAGCCAGTTTTATATGTATGCAATGTAGATGAAGATTCTGCAGTTACAGGAAATGCATATGTAGAAAAAGTAAGAGAGGCTGTAAAAGATGAAAATGCTGAGGTAATTGTTCTAGCAGTGGGCACAGAGGCAGACATCACAGAATTAGACGATTACGAAGAGAGACAAATGTTTTTAGCAGATATTGGCTTAGAAGAAGCAGGTGTTGCGAGGTTAGTTCGTTCCGCCTATAAATTATTAAATTTACAAACTTACTTTACAGCAGGGGTAAAAGAAGTAAGAGCTTGGACAATTCCTATTGGAGCTACTGCGCCACAAGCTGCAGGAGTTATTCATACAGATTTTGAAAAAGGTTTTATTAGAGCAGAAACAATAGCCTATGCAGACTTTGTTACTTTTGGTTCTGAAGCAAAAGTAAAGGAAGCTGGTAAAATGAAAGTAGAGGGTAAGGAGTATATTGTTAAGGATGGTGATGTAATGCATTTTCGCTTTAATGTATAAATACTAAATTATTTATAACAGACTTTGGCACATAGATTGCTTTGTTAACTTTAAATAAAATTAATTATGAGGAAATCTTTACTTTTTAGCGCTCTTATTTTCTTACTATTTTCTTGTAGTAGTATAAAGAATACGCAAGAAGCTATTAGCAATGGTAATTACGATAGCGCAATTAATACGGCCATTAAAAACTTAAAAAGAAATAAAACCAAAAAAGGAAATCAGCCTTACATCTTATTACTAGAAGAAGCTTTTGAAAAAGCTACAGCTAAAGATTTGGCGAGAATCAACTTTTTAAAGAAGGAAAAGAATCCGGAAAATATTGAAACTATTTTTGTTTTATATGAACAACTGAAAAGAAGACAAGAAATTTTAAAACCTTTATTACCTTTATATTTTGTAAATAAAAATAGAGATGCGGTATTTCTGTTTACTAATTATGATGATGCCATTATAGAAAATAAAAATCAATTATCAGATTACTTATATGCAAAGGCAAAAGGATTATTTAATATTGACACTAAGTTTGATTATAGAGCTGCTTATGACGATTTAGCGTACATCGAAAAAGTAAATCCTAATTTTAAAGACGTACGTAACTTAATGAACGTTGCACGGGAAAGAGGTTTAGATTTCGTGATTGTTTCTATGAAGAACGAAACAACAAAAGTAATTCCTAAAAGATTAGAAGAAGATTTACTAAATTTTGACACCTATGGATTAAATGATTTATGGACCGTTTATCATGGTGCCAAAGACCCAAGAATTCAATATAATTTTGGTTTGGAATTAAATCTAAGAAATATTCAGGTTTCGCCAGAACAGGTCAGGGAGAAAGAAATTATTAAAGAAAAAGAGGTTAAAGACGGTTTTACGTATTTATTAGATCCAAACGGAGATCAAGTTCTAGATAAAGATGGTAATAAAATTAAGGTAGATAAAATGGTGTCTGTTCGTTGTGAATTATATCAGTTTACTCAATTGAAAACGGCTAAAGTAACGGGACAAGTAAAATACGTTGATTTAAATACAAAGCAAACCATACAAACGTATCCAATAGCAAGTGCCTTTGCTTTTCAGCATAGATATGCTCAGTTTAAAGGAGATAAAAGAGCATTAGAACCTTCTTTTATAGATTTAATTAGATTGCGTTTGGTGCAATTTCCTACAAATGAACAGATGATTTATGATTCAGGACAAGACCTGAAACAAAAACTGAAATCTATTATCACTCGAAATAAGTTTAGAAATTAGACTAAAAAAACTCTCAATGAATTTTCATTGGGAGTTTTTATTATATAGTAACTATAGTAAGTAAGAACAATTATTTGTGAGGAGTTTTGTACTTAGAAATTAATATGTTTTGGTATTTTAATCTTCAGAAACAAGAATTGTTATTCGTTTGTATTCTTATTATTTGACCTTGTAATTTCACCACCTAAAACCAATGCTGCTGAAATAATCATTAAATTTTTAATGATATACTGGCCCTCTAGCGTAGGTAGTAAAATATTATTTGACTGAAAAGTTACCTCGGAAAGAACTATTAATGGCATAAAAGTTCCTACCATTTGCAAAAACAAAAGTACAATTGCAATTCTAGTTGTTCTCTTAAAGAAAAAGAAAACACCAATAACAACTTCCCATAAGCCAATAACAATCAACCACATTTCTGGAGATCCGAAAGGCAACCATATTACCGTTGCTTTTAGTAAACCTTCAGCTGAAGAGAGGCCTAATGGTTTTAATATTCCAAACCAAATAAAGATGACTCCAAAAGATAAACGAATGGAAGGGATACTCGCCCGCTTCATTATTTTAATAAACCTACTGTCTAATTTGTTAATAATCTCTTTCATGATTGCATTTAAAATTTAAAATCTGTAGTTATTTCATTAGTCTTTAGCAGTCCTTTTAGGGCTATAAAACACAATTTTAATCAGGTATATAATGGTATGCAAATTTAAGTATTTTTAAGAAGAAAGAATATAGTAAAGTATTTATTTAGTTTCCTTTAATTCGCACCCATAAGTCTAATAACAACTTTTTACCGTCACTTTTTTCTTTGGGTTCTTCTAGAAAAAACGGAGTTCCATCAGTAGCTATTTTGATTTTATATTTGAAAACAAAATTAGTTGCATTTGGTTGCATACTTAAAACTCCAAAACGCAAATCATTAAAATATAAGTTATTATCTTTTTTATTGATGGTGTACCAACCTTTAGAGATAGCAATCATTCTTTTTGTTTTTTGGTGTTTTGCGATATCGCCTAACAAATAATGGTTTTTAGGATATTCTGAAAAATGAATAGCATGCTGGTCAAAAAAAGAGGAATTTCCAATAAAAAAAGAATTTTTAGTTTCTACATTTGCCGTCCATAAAATAGTGTTTATTGGAGTTGGTTTCGTTTTTATTGTGATGTAGTTAATGTTTTGTATTGCTAGTTCTTTCGTGAATTTCTGGTAAGAAACTCCTTTTAATATAATGGTAAGCAATAAATAAGAACTACTAATACCTAGCCCTAAATTATTATAAAAACGCCTTTTTTTAGTTGCTTTTTTCTGGAGCATTGCCAAAATTAAAAACACTAAAAATGGGAGCGTATATAAAGGATCTACCACAAAAATATTTTTAAAAGCTAACCGAATATCTAAAGGCCAAAATAGCTGTGTGCCCCAGGTAGTTTGTGCATCTAAAATAGGATGTGTTATAAATACCCAAAAGAAAAGGAACGTCCAGTTCTTAAAGTTTTTGTACGTTTCATATTTGGTTACAATAGACGCTAGTATCGGTGCGAAAAGTAGAGAGAAAAAGACAGAATGTGTAAAACCTCTGTGGATCTCTAAGGCACTAACGGTATCTGTGAAAAATGAAGCTAATACATCTAAATCTGGAATTGTTCCGGCAATAGCTCCGTATAACATTGCTTTATTGCCAATTTTTCTTCCTAAAACGGCTTCTCCAACTGCGGCACCTAAAACTATTTGAGTTAATGAATCCAATATAGAGCGTTTTTATCTACAGTTATTAGTAACTTTTTTTAAATTTTTTTTCTACTGAAAAATTAATGAGATTCATGAAATTCTCATGAACACCTAAAGTAGTATTTAATTTTAATTGTTTTATTAGTTTTGAAATTTCTTCTACTTCAAACTGTAAATCTGGCACAGAAATATATTTTTCAAAAAGACTGCCAATAGTTTTGTAATATAATTGTTCAAAACCGTTTAGGTTTTCGGGTCTTTCGGAAACATAGGTATATGAATTTACGTTAAAAGAATTTAAAACTTCACCAACATAGTCTGTGTGCAATATCTGGGTAGGATTTACAATATTCAATTCTTTAATATCTGGATTCAAATAAGTATGTAAAATTGCTTTAGAAACAAAATCTACAGGTACAATGTTTAAGCCACTTTCTTTATCAACCCAAATTCTAAAACCTCCTTTTGATTTTTTTGCATACTTATCTAAAAACATTGCCCAAGAATAAAATACATCAAATTTTGGAGTTTCATAAAATGGCTTGTCCAGTAAACGACCACATATAATACTAGGTCTTAGAACCTGAGAAGCAATATTCATTGTCTTGCACGTTTCTCTTACATATTTCTCGCTTTCATATTTAGATTCTTCATACGGATTCCTAAAATTAGTAACTTTATAATGTTCGATATTATCTTTTACTTTTTCTTTTTGAATACCAAAAGAATAGGCAGTACTAATGTATATAAAGCGTTTAACAGCTTTAGGGATTTGTGCTAACAATTGTTTTGTTACCAAGTAGTTCTGTGCATGCACAGTCTCCTTAGAATCTGCCGTTTGCAATAAATTAGTAGAACCTGCGCAATGTATTACGGTATCAAAATTATGTTTTTCTAACGTTTCTTTTTTTATAGTTGATAAATCGCTAGAAATAACGGTTACTTTTTCTAGACAAGCTTCTAAAGTAAACGCATTTAAAAATTTTGGACGAGATGCATCTTGCAAAATAGTTTCTAAACGTTGTTGTGCAGACTTTTCATTAGCCCTTATTACTACAAATAGATGTGCCACTGTTTTGTCTATGATTGCTTTATGTAACCATTCAAAAATAATGTGACTTCCAACAATTCCACCACCACCAGTTAATAGACAATTCATAGTTTTTTGTTTTGTTTAAGCGGGCAAAAATACCCTTTTTTAAATTAAAAGGAACACTCTATTCGCTTGCAGATATGAAGATTTCAATATTATATTTTAGCGCTAAAAAGGTCTTATTATAAGGTTTTTTATCTAATATAAAACTCTATAAAGTTTTCTTTTTTATGGTTTTTTTACCTTCAATAGTTATTTTAGAACCTTCAATAAGCATAATAGAGCTTGGCTTAATGTGATTTAGAAATTCAAAATATTTTCCATAAACCAATTCGAAATCTACTTTTATATCAGCACTTTCTACTTCATACTTTTCCCACCTTGGATGGGTAACTTCATATTCATTGGTAACAGTATCATTTACTTTTGCATACCCCCAATAATGTTCGGTAATAAATTCAGTCTCACTATTTTCTTCAATTTCTGAAGTTTTAAGTGCTGCGGTAATTTTAAAAGATTGCCATATCTTATTCTTTCTCCAATGATATGCTACACTTCTATTTTTACTATTTTCTTCCCATTTATATTTCATGGGCATGGTTTCATAGTGTTCTTTGTAAATTGTGTTTGCAATAAACGTAAGCATGGGTTTGGATACAATTTCTTTGATAAAAACGGCACCACGTTTCCATGTATTATTTTCAAATCGCTTTACATAAAAACGCAAATTTACTTCTTCTACAGTATTATGAAAGGGAACTTTAATGCCGAATATTTTAGTATTTAGAAATATAAATCCAATTAAACTTATAAAGCATTTGCCTTCCCATAAATCAAGCTCTGTTCCTGGCGGAACATATTGTGCTAAAACATTCGGATTAACTTCGTAATTAGCAAAAGCTAATTTTCTCCATTCTGCTTTTAAAAAACTCATTTTATTTATTTTGCTAGGTTTTAATTAACCACTGTTTCCGTTAGTAAAAATAAGCTTTTAAATAGAGAAACGGCATATCTCTTAGATGTGAAATATGCCGTTTTATATATTATTTTTAGTAACTATTTTTATCCTTTATAAAATGGTAGCTTTATAATAGTAGCAGGAATTGCTTTTTTACGCACCTGAATATGAATTTTTGTACCCGCTTTAGCAAGAACTCTTTGCACATATCCCATTCCAATTCCTTTTTGTAAACACGGACTCATAGTTCCCGAAGTTACAATACCAATAATTGTCCCGTTTTCGTCTACAATATCATAACCATGCCTTGGAATTCCTCTTTCATCTAACTCAAAAGCAACTAATTTTCTTTCTGGTTTTTGTTCTTTTTCTTTTGCTAATGCGTCTGCATTTACAAAGTCTTTGGTAAACTTAGTTATCCAACCCAAGCCAGCTTCAATTGGTGATGTTGTATCATTGATGTCATTTCCGTACAAACAATAGCCCATTTCTAAACGTAAGGTATCTCTTGCTGCCAAGCCAATTGGTTTAATTCCATATGCTGCTCCAGCTTCGAAAACGCTATCCCAGATTTGTTTTGCATCAGAATTTTTACAGTAAATCTCAAATCCGCCAGAACCAGTATACCCAGTAGCAGAAATAATTACGTTTTCAATACCTGCAAAATCACTTATTTTAAACTTGTAAAAAGGAATTGCTGCTAAATCTAAAGAAGATAAAGATTGCATTGCTTCCACAGCTTTAGGGCCTTGAATTGCTAACAAAGAATAATCTTCAGACAAATCTGTTAAACCAGCTTTAAATTCTTGGTTGTATTTAGAAATCCAGTTCCAATCTTTTTCAATATTAGAGGCGTTTACAACGAGTAAATATTCCTCTTCCTTAATTTTATAACAAATTAAATCATCTACGATTCCGTCTTTTTCATTAGGAAAACAGCTGTATTGCGCGTCACCAATTTCTAATTTAGATGCATCATTAGAGGTTACTTTTTGTATCAAAGCCAGTGCATTTGAACCGCTCACCAAAAACTCACCCATATGACTTACATCAAAAACACCAACCGCTGCTCTAACCGCTAAATGTTCTGCAGTAACACCCTCATATTGCACAGGCATATTATAACCAGCAAAAGGAACCATTTTTGCACCTAATTTAATGTGAATATCATTTAACGCAATATTTTTCATATGTAGAATTCTTGTATTTTCAGCTAAATTATTGAAAAATTCGCAATAAACAATTGCTAATAATTGTTAATATTTGTGAACTAAAAAAAATAATAGCATTACATTTGAATCTATTATAATTTCTTGAAACAAAAATGAGCAAAGATCAACCGAATAACCCTTTACACGGTATAAAATTAGCAACTATGTTAGAACAATTATTTCTAGAATACGGTTGGGAAGAGTTGGGAGATAGTTTAAATATTAATGCTTTTAAAAATAACCCTACTTATAAATCTAGTCTAAAATTTTTAAGAACTACTCCGTGGGCAAGAGAAAAAGTAGAGCAGTTTTATTTAAAGAATATGGTTGACTAGTTTTGTATAGGTTTTTGCTTGCGAAAAAATGATAATAATTTAAGCGCTAATTATTTCAAGCACTAATTCTCTCGTTAGCGGTTTACCATTTGCTATTTTTTTGATGTTATCAAAAGTAAAAACAAAATTGCAACCTGTTTTATAAGCAGAGCAACCATAGCCTGTTTTTCCTTTTAATACTCCTCCAGTTTTACATTTCGGACAATTAATTTTTTCTATAGCAGCTGCAGTAGCTACTTTTTTTGCTTCTAATTTTAAGTTGAATTTTTCATCAAAACGAATCAAACCTTCTATAGTACCTGCCGCTGTTTTAAAACCTTTTAAGTTGGTTGTGCAACCTTTGTCTAGCAATCGTATCAACTGATTTTCAGAAACTTTCTTCCCGTAAATTTCAAACGGAATTTTCAAATCACACTTATTTTTATATTCAGAACAGCCAAAGGCAGAAGAGCCTTTTAAAATAGTTCCTTTTTTACATTTCGGACATGTTTTTCCTAAGACCTCTTTTTTAGATATCGGTTTTTTAGTGGGAGTTTTTTTTGCTTCTTTTGGAATGATAGTATTAGAAGAAATGCGTTTAGACGTTTTGTTAGAACGTACTTCATACACCAATTCATCTACCATCTTCTTCATATTGTTGATGAAGTTTCCTGCATTAAATTCTCCTCTTTCAATTTCTTTTAAACGTTTTTCCCATCGTCCCGTTAATTCAGCAGATTTTAGTAATTCGTTGTCTATTATATTAATTAAATCGATACCTGTTTGGGTTGGTAGTACTAACTTCTTTTTACGCTCAATATATTTTCTTCGGAACAAGGTCTCAATAATACTTGCTCTGGTAGACGGTCTTCCAATGCCGTTTTCTTTCATTAATTCGCGCATTTCATCGTCATCTACTTGCCTTCCTGCTGTTTCCATGGCGCGTAATAAGCTTGCTTCTGTGAAATTTCTTGGCGGTTTTGTTTCCTTTTCTAGAAAAGAAGGTTCATGTGCTCCTTTTTCACCGTTTACAAAGGAAGGTAAGGTTACTTGCTCGTTTAATTCCTTTTTAATTTTGCTCTCCTCCGTTTCAAAAGCAATACGCCAACCTTTGGTAAGTATTTCTTTACCAGTTGTTTTAAATGGGACATCTGCAGCTTTTCCAATTACGGCAGTATTAGAAACCTCTGAATCTGGATAAAAAGCACCAATAAATCTGCGTGTTATAATATCGTAGACTTGTTGTTGGTTGTATTGTAAATTTCCTTGAATTCCCGTTGGAATTATTGCGTGGTGATCTGTAACTTTTTGATCATCAAAAATACGTTTCGATTTCTTTATTTTTTGTCCTAATAGTGGTTGTGTTAATCCGCTATACTTCGTTAATTTTGACAAAATCCCTGCAATTTTAGGATACACATCATTTGGTAAAAAGGTAGTATCTACTCTTGGGTAGGTAACCACTTTCATTTCGTATAGCTTTTGAACCATCTTTAGTGTTTCATCCGCTGAAAATCCAAATTTATTATTACAATACACCTGTAAACCAGTTAAATCAAATAGTTTTGGGGCGTATTCTTTTCCTTTCTTTTTAACTACAGAAACAATTTCAAAATCTGACTCGTTAACTTTATTAGCTAATATTTGGCCGTCTTCTTGTTTTAAAAAACGCCCATCTTCATAATTAAAAAGTGTATTTCTATAAGTAGTTTGTAACTCCCAATAGGGTTGAGGTTTAAAGTTAGTTATTTCAACATACCTATTAACAATCATTGCTAGGGTAGGTGTTTGCACTCTACCAACTGATAACACCTGCTTGTATCCGCCATATTTTACAGTGTACAGGCGGGTTGCATTTAGGCCTAATAACCAATCTCCAATAGCTCTAGAGAAACCTGCATAATATAAGTTATCATATTGTTCAGAGGGCTTTAGATTTTTAAATCCTTCTTTAATTGCTTCTTCAGTAAGCGAAGAAATCCATAAACGCTGTACTTTACCTTTATAATTACATTGGTTAATTACCCAACGCTGAATCAATTCTCCTTCCGTTCCAGCATCCCCGCAATTAATAACAACAGACGCTTTATCAAATAATGATTTTACAATATTGAATTGTTTTCTAATTCCTGCATCGCCCGTAACTTTCGTGTCAAAGCGTTCTGGTAACATAGGTAAGTTGTTTAGATCCCAACTTTTCCAATGTGGTTTATAATCTTTGGGTTCTAAAAGGGTACACAAATGACCGAATGTGTAGGTAACCGCATAGCCGTTTCCTTCATAAAAACCATCACGTTTTGTGTTGGCTCCTAAAATAGAAGCAATTTCTCTAGCGACACTTGGTTTTTCTGCAATACAGACTTTCATGGGATGTTTTTACAAATTCGAAAGTAAGAAAATATTTAAGATTTTTACTGTAAAGTTAATAAGTTGGATAACTATTTTACCAAAGCCAATTGAATTCGCTTTCTAACCACATCAACTTCTAAAACTTTTACCATTATTTCTTGTTGCAAAGTAACAATTGCATTGACATCTTTAACAAAAGTATCAGATAAATTAGAAACATGAATTAAGCCACTTTCTTTAGTCCCAATATCTACAAAACAACCAAAATTGGTAATATTACTTACAATTCCCGGTAAAATTTGACCTGTTCTTAAATCTGAAATTGTTTTAATATTTTGGTCAAAAGAAAACATTTTTGCTTTCGCTCTTGGATCTAAACCTGGTTTTTCTAATTCCCTTATAATATCTTTTAAAGTAAGTAAACCAATACTTTCAGTACTGTATTTTTCTAAAGGAATTTTTTGAATAATTTCTTTATTTCCAATAAGTTCAGAAATATTCTTTTTTAGGTCTTTTGCTATTTTAGATACTAAAGCGTACCTTTCTGGATGCACCGCAGCATCATCTAATGGATTTTCACCATTTTTAATTCGTAAAAACCCAGCTGCTTGTTCAAATGCTTTTCCTCCTAATCGAGGAACTTTCTTAATGGAAATTCTAGAGGTAAAAGAACCATTTTCATTTCTATAGTTTACAATGTTTTCTGCGATTTTTGGTCCAATTCCAGAAACAGAACTTAATAAAGGTTCGCTTGCAGTATTAATATTTACCCCAATCTTATTTACACAACTTTCCACAGTATTATCTAAAGATTGTTTCAATTTTATTTGATCAACATCGTGCTGGTACTGGCCAACACCAATCGATTTTGCATCAATCTTTACTAATTCTGCCAACGGATCTTGCAAGCGCCTTCCAATAGAAACAGATCCACGAACCGTAACATCATAATTAGGAAATTCATCCCTGGCTATTTTAGAAGCAGAATAAATAGATGCACCAGCTTCACTCACAACAAAAACATCTATATTATTAGTAAATTGAATTTTTTTAATCAGTTGTTCTGTTTCCCGAGAAGCCGTTCCATTTCCAATTGCTATGGCTTCTATTTTGTAAGTATTCACTAAAAAGTTGATTTTTTTTATGGCTTCTATAGATTGGTTTTGAGGTGCATGCGGAAAGATAGTTTCATTATGTTCTAAACCTCCTTGCGCATTTAAGCAAACTACTTTGCAACCAGATTTAAATCCAGGATCTATGGCTAGTACTCTTTTCTCTCCTAAAGGGGCACCTAAAAGTAATTGCTTTAAATTTTTTGAGAAAACAAGAATTGCTGCCTCATCTGCTTTTTCTTTGGCGATTGACAGAGCCTCATTAGATAAAGAAGGAAATAATAAACGTTTAAAAGCGTCTTTAATAGCCAATTGAATTTGCGGAGCACAAGTATTCTGCGTTCTAATAATATTATCAGCTATTTTTTGAATAGCACTGTCTGAATCGATTTCTATTTTTAGACGGATAAAACCTTCATTTTCTGCTCTTAAAATGGCTAACAGTCTGTGAGATGGAATTCTGTTTAATGACTCTTGCCAATCGAAATAATCTTTAAATTTCTGCGCTTTCTCTTCATTAATTTTACTTTTAATAATTTTAGAAGAAATAATAGCAAAACGTGCTAGTTGTTGTCGAATATTATTTCGAATATCTGTGCGTTCATTGATCCATTCTGCAATGATAAAACGAGCGCCCTCTATAGCATCTTCTATAGTGTCAACTTTATTAGAAGTGTATTTTGAGGCAGTATGTTTTAAGTCGTTTACATGCTGACTCATAATCATTTTTGCTAAGGGCTCTAGACCTTGCAAGCGTGCAGTTTCTGCTTTTGTCTTTCGCTTTTTCTTAAATGGAAGATATATATCTTCCAAAGAAATTAAATCTCTTGTTCGAAGCACTTTTTGTTCTAATTCTGAGGTTAAAACTTGCAGTTCTTCTAATACTTTTAAAATGGCTTTTTTCCGTTTTTCTAAAGCTTCAAAAAGGGCTTTAAACTTTACAATTTCGCCAATTTGAATTTCATCTAAATTACCAGTCATTTCTTTTCTATATCTAGATATAAAAGGAATGGTAGCATCTTCATTTAAGAGTATAATAGTATTTTCTATAGATTTAGAAGGTAGCTGTGTTTGCTGAATAATATATGGAAGAATTTGCATTATCTGATATGAATTTATTAAAATAAGAAACCTCACAAAACTGATTTTGTGAGGGGGCTAATATACTTGATATATTGAATTATTAAGAAATTACTTTCTCAAAAGCCAATCTTTTTGCATGATAATTTGTGTAAATTATTCCGCAATATGTATAGCCTAGTTTCTTTATCAGGCCTTGCATGCCAAAATTTTCTTCATGGGTGTCAATTTTTAAACTTTTAATATTTTTCTCTAGTAATTGTTGGTGGAATTCATGAAACATAAAAGTGGCCAAACCAAATTTTCTAAATTCCTTTTTGATAGCCATTCGATGAACTACTCCGTAGGTGTCATTTTCATTCACAATCCAACGACCATCAATAACTTCTTTATATGTTGGCTCTTTTCTCAATGTAAACATAGCAGTTGCAATTACAGTATCTTCATCATTTACAACCACATAACTTTCTGTGTTTTTGATATCATTTTCTACTTGATCAGCATTTGGATATCCGTTTTGCCATTGGTCAATTTTTTGAGATGCTAAATATTCTTTGGCATCGTTAATAATGGCTATAATTGCAGGGATGTCCTCAAAAGTAGAAAGTTGAATCTTCATTGTAAAAATTTTAAATTAAAAAAGCCACGAGCTCACAAAAGTAGTATTTGTGAATTCGTGGCTAAATTTAGTTTTTTATTTTTAAGCAGGAACTGCTTCTTTTTTATTTTTTTCCACTCCAGGAAACGTAACAATTTCTTGATTGTGTAAAATATCTTGAATGGTTTGTCTTTTTCTAATTAAGTAATCTTTTCCTTGATGTACCATAACTTCTGCAGGCAGATAACGCGAATTATAGTTAGATGCCATAGAGAAACAATACGCACCTGCATTATGAAAACATAATACATCTTCCTCCGAAATTTCTGCAATTCTTCTGTTAGAACCAAATGTGTCAGTTTCACAGATATACCCAACAACAGAATAATAACGATCTCTTCCTTCTGGATTCGAGATATTTGTAATATGATGATAAGAATCGTACATCATAGGTCTTACCAAATGGTTAAAACCAGAATCTACATGCGCAAAGACAGTAGAGGTGGTTTGTTTTACAACATTTACTTTTGCAAGGAATACACCGGCATCAGAAACTAAAAACTTTCCAGGCTCAAACATTAAGGTGATGTCTTTTCCGTATTCTACACAAAAGTCATTAAAACGCTCTGATAATTGTAAACCTAATTGCTCTATATCTGTAGAAATGTCTCCTTCCTTATAAGGTACTTTAAATCCGCTTCCGAAGTCGATAAAGTCAATATCATCAAATTGTTTTGCAACATCAAACAAGATTTCTGTAGCACGTAAAAAAGTATCAATATCTAAAATATCAGATCCAGTGTGCATGTGAATTCCGTTGATATTCATCCCTGTATTTTCTACAACACGTTTTATATGAGGAACTTGGTGAATGGATATGCCGAATTTAGAATCGATATGACCTACAGATATTTTAGAGTTTCCACCTGCCATGATGTGCGGATTGATACGCACGCAAACAGGAATTTCTGGATGTTTTTGTCCGAATAACTCTAAAATAGAAAGATTATCAATGTTTATTTGAACTCCTAATTTTGCAACTTCTTCTATCTCTTTTAAAGATACGCCATTTGGTGTGAAAATTATTTTTTGAGGATCAATTCCGGTCGTTAAACCTAACTGAACTTCTTGTATAGAAACAGTATCTAAACCAGCCCCAATATTTTTAAAAAACTTTAAAATATTAATATTAGAAAGTGCTTTAACAGCGTAGTTTAATTTTAAGCTTTTTACAGTGCTAAAAGCGTCTGTTAATCTGTTATATTGCGATTCGATTTTATCCGTATCATAAACATATATAGGGCTTCCATATTTTTTTGCTAATTCTAAAAGTTGCGTTCTTTCCACGATAATTTTAATTTATTTTCTTCAAAAGTACTTAAATTGTTGAATAAACTCTGATTTGTTTAAAAATATAACATATTGTTTTATTTTGTGATTATTACATTAAAATTATCTCTACATTTTCTAATAAATGTTTTTTTTTAACCTTGAAAATTATACTCTGATTACTGAAGAATTGGCACTTAATATAATTTATAAATGGGGCGTTTATTCCGTTTTAATCTGCGGTTGAAATCATGTTGATAACTAATTGCAAAACTCATTTTATTTTTATCTGTTAAATCTTATTTTTACGTGTACTTCAAACCTAACAGTAGTTGCCAATTTATGAGTAAAGAAACAAAATACACAGAAGATAATATTAGATCTTTAGATTGGAAAGAGCACATAAGAATGCGACCAGGAATGTACATTGGTAAACTGGGTGACGGTTCTTCTGCAGACGACGGAATCTATATTTTAGTAAAGGAAGTCTTAGACAATTCTATTGATGAATATGTTATGGGCGCTGGAAAGAATATCGAAATTTCTATACAGGGAACTAAAGTTACGGTGCGTGATTATGGTAGAGGAATTCCATTAGGAAAGGTAGTAGACGTTGTGTCTAAAATGAATACTGGTGGAAAATATGATTCAAAAGCATTTAAAAAATCTGTTGGTTTAAATGGTGTTGGTACAAAAGCAGTAAACGCACTTTCTTCATTTTTTAGGGTTGAATCTTCGCGTGATGGTAAATCTGCTTCTGCAGAATTTAGTCAGGGAAATTTAGAAAATCAAGATTTTTTAGAAGAAAGCTCTCGTAGAAAGGGAACCAAAGTTTCTTTTATTCCGGATGAAGAAATCTTTAAGAAATACAAATTCAGAAATGAGTATGTAGCAAAAATGTTAAAGAATTATGTGTATCTAAATCCAGGTTTAACTATTATTTTTAACGGAGAAAAATTCTTTTCAGAAAACGGATTGAGAGATTTATTGGAAGATAATAACAATCTAGACGATATGTTGTATCCTATAATTCATTTGAAGGGAGAGGATATAGAGGTTGCAATTACACATAGTAAAACACAATACTCAGAAGAATACCACTCTTTTGTAAATGGGCAGCACACTACGCAAGGAGGAACCCACCAAGCTGCATTTAGAGAAGCATTAGTGAAGACGATTAGAGAGTTTTACGGTAAGAATTTTGAAGCTTCAGACATTCGTAAATCTATTATCTCTGCTATTGCAATTAAAGTGATGGAACCAATTTTTGAGAGTCAGACCAAAACGAAGTTGGGCTCTACAGACATGGGAGGAAAGTTGCCAACGGTAAGAACTTATATTAATGATTTTCTGAAAACTAATTTAGATAACTATTTGCACAAGAATACGGATGTTGCAGACAAGCTTCAAAAGAAAATTGTACAGGCAGAAAAAGAAAGAAAAGAATTGTCTGGAATACGAAAGTTAGCAAAAGACAGAGCAAAAAAATCGAGTTTACACAATAAGAAATTAAGAGATTGTAGAATTCATTTAGGAGATATTAAAAAACAAAATTATTTAGAAACTACGTTATTTATAACGGAGGGAGATTCTGCTTCTGGTTCAATAACAAAATCTCGTAATGTAAACACACAAGCTGTTTTTAGTTTAAAAGGGAAGCCTTTAAATTCGTATGGTTTAAGTAAGAAAATTGTATATGAAAATGAAGAGTTTAATTTGTTGCAAGCGGCCTTAAACATAGAAGATGGTCTAGAGGATTTGCGTTATAACAATATTGTAATTGCAACAGATGCCGATGTAGACGGTATGCACATTAGACTGCTATTAATAACATTTTTCCTTCAGTTTTTTCCAGAACTAATCAAAGAGGGGCATTTATACATTTTAGAAACGCCTTTGTTTAGAGTGCGAAATAAGAAACAGACTTTTTATTGTTATTCACAAGAAGAAAAACGAGAAGCAATAGGGAAGTTAAAAGGGAAACCAGAAATAACAAGATTTAAAGGTTTGGGTGAGATTTCGCCAAATGAGTTTGTTCATTTTATTGGAGATGATATTCGTTTAGACCCAGTAATGTTAGACAAAGAAATGTCTATTGAGCAAATGTTAGAGTTTTATATGGGAAAAAATACTCCAGATAGACAGAAGTTTATCATTGAGAATTTAAAGGTAGAGTTAGACACTATAGAAGAGGAAGTTTAGACTATGAGCGAAGAAATAAACGAAAACGAACACGAAGAAGAATTATCAAATTTAGAAAGTCAGTCTGATGCTTTAAATAACGATACAGAATCTGTTGAGACCATCACTAAGATTACAGGGATGTATAAAGAATGGTTCTTAGACTATGCTTCATATGTAATTTTAGAAAGAGCAGTGCCATCTCTAGAAGATGGTTTGAAACCTGTTCAGCGTAGAATTATGCATTCTATGAAAGATTTAGACGATGGGCGTTACAATAAAGTAGCCAATATTGTTGGGCATACCATGCAGTACCACCCGCATGGAGATGCATCTATAGCAGATGCGATGGTGCAAATTGGTCAGAAAGAATTGCTAATAGACATGCAAGGAAATTGGGGGAATATATTAACAGGAGACCGTGCAGCGGCATCTCGGTATATAGAGGCTCGATTATCTAAGTTTGCTTTAGATGTTGTTTTTAATCCGAAAACAACCGACTGGAAAATGTCTTATGATGGTCGAAGAAAAGAACCAATTGATTTACCTGTAAAGTTTCCATTATTATTAGCACAAGGTGCAGAAGGTATTGCAGTTGGGTTGTCAACTAAAATTTTACCACATAACTTTATTGAACTTATAGATGCGTCTATTAAATATTTAAAAGGGAAAAGTTTTAAAATTTTACCAGATTTTATTACTGGAGGAATTGCAGATTTCACCAATTACAACGACGGAAAAAGAGGAGGTAAAGTAAGAGTTAGGGCTAAAATAGCCCAGCTTGATAAGAAAACATTAGTGATTAATGAAATTCCGTTTGCAACTACAACAACTTCGTTAATTGAAAGTATTATTAAAGCCAATGAAAAGGGGAAGATTAAGATAAAAAAGATTGAAGACAATACGGCAGCAGATGTAGAGATTTTGGTACACTTACCGCCAAACGTATCGCCAGATACCACTATTGATGCTTTATATGCATTTACGAATTGCGAGAATTCAATTTCGCCACTTTCTTGTACTATTGAAAATAATAAACCTGTTTTTGTAGGAGTTTCAGAGATGTTAAAACATTCTACAGATTTAACGGTAAACTTACTGAAGAAAGAACTAGAAATTCAGTTAAATGAATTAGAAGAACAATGGCATTTTTCTTCTTTAGAGAGAATTTTTATAGAAAATAGAATCTATCGAGATATTGAAGAGGAAGAAACTTGGGAAGGTGTAATTAAAGCCATTGACTTGGGTTTACAGCCACATATAAAACATTTAAAACGCGCTATTACAGAAGAAGACATTGCACGTTTAACAGAAATTAGAATAAAGAAAATATCAAAATTTGATATTGATAAAGCAAAACAATTCATAGAAGGTTTAGAAGACAAAATAGCCGTTGTAAAAGAATATTTAAACAATTTAATACAGTATGCTATAGATTACTTTACGCGTTTAAAAAGTGCTTATGGTAAAGGAAAAGAGCGTAAAACAGAAATTAGAATTTTTGATGACATTGTTGCCTCTAAAGTAGCCATGAAAAATGCAAAACTCTTTGTAAATAGAGAAGAGGGTTTTGTAGGTACCTCTCTAAAAAGAGATGAGTTTGTTGCAGAGTGCTCAGATATTGATGACATTATTGTTTTTAGAAAAGACGGAAAGATGAGTGTCACGAAGGTAGACGCAAAGACTTTTGTTGGAAAAGATATTATTCATGTGGCTGTCTTTAAAAAGAAAGATAAAAGAACGGTTTACAATTTTATGTATAGAGATGGTGCAAAAGGCCCTTCTTACATGAAGCGTTTTAACGTAACTTCTGTAACACGAGACAAAGAGTACGATTTATCAAACGGAACTAAAGGATCTATCGTACATTATTTTTCTGCAAACCTTAATGGAGAAGCAGAGGTGGTAACTATTAATTTGCGCGCTGCAGGAAGTGTTAAAAAAATGAAATGGGATATTGATTTTGCAGATTTAGCTGTAAAAGGAAGAGCTGTAAGGGGAAATACAATTACAAAATATACCATAAAGAGTGTAGATTTTAAATCTGAAGGTGTTTCTACTTTAAAACCTCGTAAGATTTGGTTTGATGATGCGGTGCAACGTTTAAATGTTGATGAAAGAGGCGAATTGCTAGGCGAATTTAGAGCAGAAGATAAGTTGCTAGTTATTACGCAAAGTGGAAAAGTTAAAGCGGTAAAACCAGATTTGGCCATGCATTTTGAGGATGACATGATTGTGCTGGAAAAATGGAAACCGAACAAACCAATTTCTGCTATTTATTTAGATGCAGATAAAGAACGTTATTACGTAAAACGTTTCTTAATTGAAATTCCAGAGAAAGAAGAAGTTTTTATATCTGAAAACCCAAAATCGCGTTTAGAAATTATTGCTACAGATCACAGGCCAGTCGCAGAGGTTTTGTATTCTAAAAGAAGTATCGGAAATGAAACTGTAAATTTTGAAGATTTTATAGCAGTTAAAGGCATAAAAGCTCAAGGAAATCAGTTATCTGTAGAAAAAATAAAACAAGTTAATTTACTGGAATCTTTACCTTTTGAGGAACCAGAAGAAGAGAAAGTAGAAGAAATAGAAGTGGTTTCAGAAGAAATTGTAGAAGAGAAGATGCTTCCAATTGAAATGCCAGAAACAGTAACTAAAAAACCTCTTTTAGAGGAGCTTTCTGCAGAGGAAAAAGCTAAAATAGCTTTACAAAAATCTATAGAGAAAAAGAAATCAGAGGAACAAAAGCGTGATGACGAGAATCAGATAAAATTATTTTAAAACCATTATATTATGAAACGTAAACATTTTTTTTTGATGCTCTCTATTCTAGGTATTTGTTATACATGGTATTATAATATTCAATGGTTTCAAAATGCAAATGAACCCACTTTTATTAATTTTTTTAATGACGCACAAGCTAATTTTGCAGGTAAATCTTTTGGCGCAGACTTAACAGTTGTTGTTCTTACATTCTTTGTATTTATGATTCCAGAATCTATGCGCTTAAAAATTAAATATTGGTGGTTGTTAATTCCATTTACCTTTTTAGTTGCCGTAGCATTTACCTTTCCTTTGTTTTTGTATTTGCGAGAAAATGCTTTAGAAAAACTTAAATTATCTAAATGAAAAAGATAGGATTAATTGGAGGAATAACGCCAGAGTCTACTGTATTGTACTATCAGATTTTAAATCGGTTAAATGCGAATCAGTTGGGTAAAACACATTCTGCAGAGTTAATTATTACTTCATTTGATTTCGGACAAATTTCTCAATTGGTTGAGGAAGGTAGGTGGGATTTGTTAAATAAAAAAATGGCAGAAGCTGGCACTAATATAGAGAATGCAGGCGCCAGTTGTATTCTTATTTGTGCAAATACGATGCATTTATGTATTGATGCAGTAAGAAAAGTGGTGCGCATTCCTGTTATTCATATTGCAGATACTACCGCTAAAGAAATTCAAAAGAAAGGAATGCAAAAAGTAGCATTATTGGGAACAAAATATACAATGGAAAAAGATTTTTTCAGAGATATTTTAAATGAGCATTCGATAGAAACTATAATTCCAGACGCTGAGGAAAGAGATGAAATTCATCGTATTATTTATGATGAATTAGCGCAAGGTGAATTTAAAAAATCTTCAAAAGAAAGCTATTTAAAAATTATAGATAGTTTAATTTTAAATGGAGCAGAAGGTATTATTTTAGGGTGTACAGAAATTCCATTGTTAATCAATCAAAATGATGTTTCATTACCAATTTTTGATACCACCAAAATTCATGCAGCAGCTGCTTTTAAGTTTGCCACCGAGTAATTAGATATGTAGTTTTAATTAGCGGCTATAAATTATTAAGACAAATTTTTAACACACTATTTTACGAATAACTTCCAAAGACTATCTATTTTTATTAGCTGAAATTCCGCATTGTTTTTTAAAGGACATAAAAAAGGGTTTATGGAAGGGTATCTAAAGAGATACGCTATGCGACTCCTTGGAATATTTAAAGTATTTCAAACGCGTTCATTTTAAATGTAATATCTCTAAATTGTGCGCTATAGATTAAAAATATAATAGAGTGCAATGCTTTAAGCAAGGGTAGTTTTATTCTTTTTTTTTTAAAATTAGTTTACTGCATCTTCTCAAAGAACATTAACTCGTAATTTGGTAATAAATTAGGATGTGTAATTTTGATAATATCTTTTAAAACCAAGTCTGGTCTTGTTGGCGCTAATTCGTAATAAATTACGCCACCAGTTTTTCCTTTTTTTATTGAAGGTGTATAGATTCTATCATTTTTAAAAGCAGTAAATTCTGCATAGATTTGATTGCTTTGTAATAATTGTTCTTTTGATGAGAAGTAACCAGGAGCAATCCAGAAATCTGCATTTCTACCTGTGTCAAAAATACTTTCGAAACTTAAAGATAAACTTCCTTTTCCTTTAGAATCTTTCCATAAATAATTTAGATTTGCATCTTTCAGAAATTGGGCAACAAAGCTTTCTCCTGCAGGTAAATTCCAAATATCTTTGCTCATAATAGCCCCAGACAAAATTGTTGGTTTTATAGTTGCTTTTAAAGCAATTTTTTTGGCTTTTAAATAATTGGTTTCAATTGCATTAAAAATACTATCTGCTTGTTTTTCCTTATTATACAAAACACCAAAGAACTTAATCCACTCTGCTCTTCCTAATGGGGTTTCTTCTAACCAATCTCCATTATAAATTACAGAGATACCAGATTTTTGAACTGTAGTCAAACTTTTATCAGCAGATGTAATACTATAACCTACCACCAATTCTGGCTGTAAATCCAATAAAATTTCTGTATTTAGTGAGCTTTCTTTTCCAATTTCTTTAATTTTTCCTGCGTCAATTAAAGTTCTTGTTTTCTCTGAAGAGATATAAGTTGTATGTGGAAAACCAACAATAGAAGATTCTTCATTTAATAATTCTACCATTGGTATGTGCGTGGTAGAGGTAACTACTATTTCTTTTATAGGTACTTGAATAGTCTGATTATTTAAAGTAGATTTCTTAGCTCCTTTATTAAGAATTAGATATTCAAAAATAGTTGTAGCATTTTGGTAGCCTGTTTTAATAATCAGTTTTTTTAAGCCGTTTACAATTACAATATCAAACCCTTTCGCATATTTAATTGTGCTTTTTGAGATAGGTGCAACGGTCTCTTTTAGTATTTCTTTTTTACAAGAAAAAGAAAATATAATAAATAGTAAGAAAAATGAATAAGATGCTAATTTCATGTTTAAAATTAAATTAATAAACAAGATTACAAAAATGTTTTGTAAACTCAATTTATAATTTATATTTGTCCTGAATTTTGGTTTTAATGTACTTGTTATTTTGCATTAAATTAAAAGGGAATCTGGTTAAATTCCAGAACTGTTCCCGCAACTGTAAGCTATAAAGCTTGTAACTATTCTTTTACCACTGGCAATTTATTGCTGGGAAGGTTTGTTACAAGACGCGAGTCAGGAGACCTGCCATTAATCATGTGTTAAAAACTTTCGGGATAGAAGTTTCTGTACTAATCTTTTTATGTACATAAAATTTACCTGATTTATTGTAAATCAAATTTATTCAAAATGAACAAACAGTTATTAATTGTGAGTGTTTTGGCATGTAGTTTTGTCAGCACAAGTCTTTTTGCGCAAAAAAATGTAGCGCAAAAGGAGAATGTAGAAATGTTAAATGAGGTGGTTGTAACCGCAACTAAATTCAACTTAAAAAAAGAAAACACAGGAAAAGTAATTCATGTAATTACGCAAAAACAATTACAACAAAACGCAGGTAAAACGGTTATTGAAATATTAAATACAATAGCCGGTATTGATGTGAAAGGTGTGAATGCAAATGCATCAGAGCCAAAGAGTATTAATATTAGAGGAGGTAGAAGTAGACAAGTTTTAGTGCTAATTGATGGGGTGCCTGTTACAGATCAGTCTGCAATTAATCAAGAATTCGATTTACGTTTATTAGCAGTAAGTCAAATAGAAACCATTGAGATTTTAAAAGGAGCTTCTTCTACATTATATGGCTCTGGTGCAGCAACCGCTGTTATTAACGTAATTCTTAAGAAGGCTTCTAAAGATTCTGTTTCTGGTTCTTTTGAAACTAGTTTTGGTACCAATAATTCTACAAAGTCGTCTAACAGTGGTTTAGCAGATAAAAATCAGAATATAAATTTAAACGGAACTTTAGGAAACTTTAATTTCTTAGCTTCTTTTAGTATTACAGGAGTAGACGGCATGTCTTCAGCAAAAAGCACCACAAATACAGTTTTTGAAAATGATAGTTTTTATTCTAAAAATGCCTTGTTAAAATTAGGATATAAAATCAATGATAAAGTAAATATTATATCATTTCTAAATTATGATACGTTTGAATATGATTTTGATGCTGCTGCTTTTTCAGATAGTGCAGTAAACATGGGTGATCAAGAACAATTTAGAGTTGGTATTAGACCAAATTACACCTATAATAAAGGGGAGTTATACATGTTAGCCTCTATAAATTCAGTAAAAAGAAACTTTAATTCATTTAATGCGTTCTCAAATACTTTAGATAGTTACCAGTATAATGGTGAAAGCATCAATTTAGATTTGGTAAATAAATATGAATTTTCTAACCAATTTCAATTAATAACTGGAGTTAATTATCAAGAGCACAGCAATAATACCATAACACCATTTGGAACTATTGAAAAAGATATTGCTAATTTTAATACTTTAGATCCATATGCAAGTGTGGTTTATATTTCTGATTATGGATTGAGTGCAAATATTGGTGGACGCTTAAACGTACACAATGTTTACGGAAATCAGTTTGTATATGACGGTAATTTAGCATACTCCCTTTTAAACAGTAAAGAGACTTCTGTAAAACTATTAACCTCTTACAGCACGGCATTTATTGCACCTAGTTTGTATCAATTATATGATGGATATTCTGGTAACATAGATTTAAACCCAGAAACAAACCAAACTTTTGAAGTTGGTTTTGATGCAACTTTTAAAGAGGAGATTCAGTTGGACGTTGTATATTTTAATAGACAAGAAGTAGATGCAATTATTTACAACAATACTACGTATAGTTATGGCAATAGTTCTTCTGATGCGAGTGGTCTTGAAGTAAGTGTTAGCGTTGCAGCAACTTCGTTTTTATCTATAAATAGTTCTTACACGCATATTGACAGTAATGATTTAGAAGATTTTAATGATTACATCCCTGCAAATAAATTTGTGACAGGAATAGATATTACACCTTTTGAGAATGCTTTTTTAAATTTTACATATAGAAATGTTGGTGAAAGAACAATTTTTGATAGATATGGTTCTTTTGGAACTGCAGGAGAGAATGTTGTTTTAGAAGAGTATCAAGTATTAGATTTCATGGCAAATTATAAAGTATTAGAAGATACAGTTACTCTTTTTATTGCTGCCACAAATCTTTTAAACGAAGATTATGACGATATTTTTGGGTATGAAACCAGAGGAAGAAATTATAAAATAGGAGTAAGATTACAATTTTAAATAGGGAAGAAGGCTTAAAAGAAAAAGAAAAAGAAAAAAGAGAAAAACTCCATTTGTAAACTTACAAATGGGGTTTTTTATTATATAATGTTACGAACTTCGTTTTTAATAAAATCGATAGCTGTTTCTGTTGGTGGCACAGTGGTGGCATACTCTTTTAAAACATTTTCACGAAAATTATTTGCCGAATTAGAATTTCCTGCAGACTGTTTTAACTTATTAGTAATAGCGTTTTTAGCAGCACAAATAGCCGTCCAAGTATCTTTAGATATATAAATTTGTTGCACTAAATTGTGCTCAAACTCTTGTTCTATATTCGCAATAAGTAATTGTAAATAATCGTTTGTATTTGCAGATATTGGCGGAATACGTATTAACATCTTTACAGGGTTTATTCGATCGCAGAAGAGCAATAAACGCTCACAAGCCTTTAATTTAATAGGTAATGATTCTTTTTTTTGTTGTGTTAATATTTCTAATTTTTTTTCATAACCTTTATTGTTAATAAAACCATTAAACATATAGTAAGCAACCAAACCGGTAACCGCAGCAGGTAAAATATATGCAATACTCTCTAAAATTTTATCTTCCATGTTTAATTATTAGATAGCAAATGTACTTTTTTTAAGTGAAAAACTTGTGAATAAAAAAATAGCAATCAATTCTTTATAACAGTTAGAATTCATAAATTTACTTTTTCATACTTCAAAAAAATATCTCTTGAATAGTTACTTAGATTCTTTAAACGAAGCCCAAAAGCAAGCAGTTTTACAAAAAGATGGCCCAATGATTATTATTGCTGGAGCCGGTTCTGGTAAAACGCGTGTTTTAACCTATAGAATTGCTCATTTAATGAAGCAGGGAGTAGATTCGTTTAATATTTTATCGCTTACGTTTACTAACAAAGCTGCTAAAGAAATGAAAGCTAGGATTGCTTCGGTAGTGGGTGCGAGCGAGGCAAAAAATCTTTGGATGGGAACTTTTCACTCTGTTTTTGCACGCATTTTACGCTCAGAAGCAGATAAATTAGGTTTTCCTTCAAATTTCACAATTTATGATACACAAGATTCTGTTCGTTTAATAAGTTCTATTATTAAAGAGTTGGGGTTAGATAAAGAAAGGTATAAACCGAAACAGATTTTAGGTAGAATTTCTTCATTTAAAAATAGTTTGGTTACCGTAAGAGCATATCATAATAATGCAGACTTACAAGAAGCAGATTTACATGCAAGCAGACCTAAAGTTGGTGAGATCTACAAACACTATGTAGACAGATGTTTTAAAGCAGGTGCAATGGATTTTGATGATCTATTATTAAGAACCAATGAGTTGTTGGCTCGTTTTCCAGAAACATTAGCCAAGTACCAAGATCGTTTTAGATATATTATGGTAGATGAGTATCAAGATACCAACCATTCTCAATATATCATTGTTAGAGCTTTGGCAGATAAGTTTGGTAATATTTGTGTTGTTGGAGATGATTCGCAGAGTATCTATAGTTTTAGAGGAGCAAATATTCAAAATATATTAAATTTTCAGAAAGATTACCCAGATGTAAAGACTTTTAAATTAGAACAAAACTACAGATCTACAAGTAATATTGTGAATGCTGCCAACTCTGTAATTGCAAAAAATAAAACGAAGTTAGACAAAGAAGTTTGGACTTCCAATGATGCCGGAGAAGCAATTAATGTAATGCGAACCATATCAGATGGAGAAGAAGGTAGGTTTGTAGCACAATCTATTTGGGAAAACCAGATGAATCATCAATTAACTTCTGATAGTTTTTGTGTCTTATATAGAACAAATTCGCAATCTAGAGCAATTGAAGATGCGCTTCGTAAAAAAGGAATTGATTACAAAATTTATGGAGGGATTTCATTCTATCAAAGAAAAGAAATTAAAGATATTTTATCTTATTTACGCATCTTAATTAACCCGAATGATGAGGAAGCTTTAAAAAGAATTATCAACTACCCTGCACGTGGAATTGGAGCAACAACCATTGATAAATTAACAATAGCTGCAAATCATTATAAAAAATCAATTTTCGATGTTTTAAAATATATTGATAAAATTGATTTAAAAATAAATTCTGGAACAAAAAGTAAGCTTCATAATTTTATGAATATGATGCTAAGCCTTCAGATAGAATCGCAAACCAAGAATGCATTTGAGATTGCAGAAATTGTTGTAAAACAGGCACAATTAATTAAAGATTTAGAGAAAGACGGAACACCAGAGGCGGTAAGTAAAGTAGAAAATGTTCAAGAATTATTAAACGGAATTAAAGATTTTATTACCGATAAAATAGAACAAGGAGAGGATGCTTCTTTAACTTCTTTCTTAGAAGATGTTGCTTTGGCTACAGATTTCGATTCAGAAAAAAACGATGACAAACCAACGGTTTCTTTAATGACTATTCACCAGTCTAAAGGGTTGGAATATTTATATGTGTATGTAGTTGGTTTAGAAGAAAATTTATTTCCTTCTGCTATGAGTATGAGCACCAGAAGTGAATTAGAAGAAGAACGTAGATTGTTTTATGTAGCATTAACTAGAGCAGAAAAAGTAGCATATTTAACCTATGCGCAAACCCGATACAGATGGGGAAAACTTGTTGATGCAGAACCTAGTAGGTTCTTAGAAGAAATAGACAATCAATATTTGCATTATATTACACCTAAGGTACCAGAGCCCTCTATAAATAGATTTGTAGATAAAAGTATTTTTGATGATGCACCAAAAGGAATTCGTTTTCAGAAACCGATTCAGCGAAAAAAAATGGAACGTGATATTTCTAAAAAGAAAGAAATAATTGTTCCTAAAAACTTAAAGAAGATTTCTCAAGTTACGCCCAAAATGAATCTTTTTGATGGAGATATTATTACCGGAAACATCGTTGAACATAATAGATTTGGCACAGGAACGGTTATAGGTATCGAAGGTAAAGGGCCAGATAAAAAAGCGGAAATTCAGTTTGCAACCGCAGGAAAGAAGAAATTATTACTACAATTTGCTAAATTAAAAGTGATTGGTTAGAAATCTAAAAATAAATTCTTATTTTGCAACGTTAAATAACTACAGCAGTACAGACTATAATTCTTAAGATTATTAAGAATACTTCAAAAATAAATAAATGACATTCGATTTAGAATACAATTCAGAAAGACCACTAATGATTATCCCAGAATATGGGAGACATATACAAAAACTAGTAGACCATTGTTTGGCTCTAGAAACGAAAGAAGAGCGCGATAAAATGGCAAAAGCCATTGTAGATGTAATGGGTAATTTACAACCGCATTTGCGAGATGTTCCAGATTTTAAACATAAGCTTTGGGATCAGTTGTATATTATGGCAGGTTTTAAATTAGATGTAGAATCTCCTTATCCGCAGCCATCAAAAGAAGAATTACAAGAAAAGCCAGAAGGTTTAGCATATCCTAAATCTGCCTCTAGATACCGTTATTATGGTAATAATATTCAAACAATGATAGACATTGCTTTAGGTTGGGAAGATGGCGACAAAAAAGAAGCATTGGTTTTTACAATTGCAAATCACATGAAAAAATGTTATTTGAATTGGAATAAAGATACCGTTGATGATGCCGTAATTTTTAAACATTTATTCGATTTATCTGACGGAAAATTAGATTTAAGAGAAACAGAAGAGGCACTTTCTGAAACGAAGAATCTATTGAGAAAAAGAAACTCTCAAGGTCAGAATAATGCAAAAACTGCCTACAAGAAACCACAGCACAACAATCAAAATAAAAACAGAAAAAGATAGTCTATGGCATCATTTAAAATTGAAGGCGGTCATAAATTAAATGGATCTATTACTCCGCAAGGAGCAAAAAATGAAGTTTTACAAATTCTTTGTGCTGTTTTATTAACTCCAGAAAGAGTTGTAGTAAATAACGTTCCAGATATTATTGATGTAAATAAATTAATTTTTATTCTTGGAGAATTAGGTGTAAAAGTTGAAAAATTAAGCAGCAGTTCTTATGCTTTTACGGCAGACCAGGTAAATTTAAAATATTTAGAATCAGCAAATTTTAAAAAAGATGGTAGTTCTTTAAGAGGCTCTATAATGATTGTTGGTCCATTATTAGCTCGTTTTGGAAAAGGATACATTCCACGTCCAGGAGGAGATAAAATTGGTCGCAGACGTTTAGATACCCATTTTGAAGGCTTTATTAGATTGGGGGCAAAGTTTAGATATAATAAAGAAGATTCTTTTTATGGAGTAGAGGCAGAAGAGTTACACGGAGTTGAAATGTTGTTAGATGAAGCTTCTGTAACAGGTACAGCTAACATTTTAATGGCAGCTGTTTTAGCCACAGGAACTACAAAAATCTACAACGCGGCTTGTGAACCTTACATTCAACAATTATCTAAGATGTTGAATTCTATGGGTGCAAAAATCTCTGGAGTCGGTTCTAATTTATTAATTATTGAAGGAGTAAAGTCTTTAGGAGGTTGCGAGCACAGAGTATTGCCAGATATGATTGAAATTGGCTCTTGGATTGGCGTTGCAGTAATGACGCGTTCTGAGTTAACAATTAAAGATGTTAGTTGGGAGAACTTAGGACAAATACCTAACGTATTTAGAAAACTGGGAATTCAATTAGAGAAAAGAGGGGATGATATTTACATTCCAGAGCAAGAATCTTATGAAATTCAAAATTATATTGATGGTTCTGTGTTAACGGTAGCAGATGCACCTTGGCCTGGTTTTACACCAGATCTATTAAGCATTGTTTTAGTAATAGCAACACAAGCAAAAGGAACGGTATTAATTCATCAAAAAATGTTTGAAAGTAGGTTGTTTTTTGTAGATAAATTAATTGATATGGGGGCAAAAGTTATTTTATGTGACCCACATAGAGCAACGGTAATAGGAATGGATTTTGAGAGCTCTTTAAAAGCTACTAAAATGACTTCACCAGATATTAGAGCAGGAATTTCTCTACTAATTGCAGCGTTATCTGCAAAAGGAACTTCTGTTATTAACAATATAGAACAGATAGATAGAGGGTATGAGAATATAGAAGCTCGTTTAAAATCTATTGGAGCAAAAATTGAAAGAATAGATAGTTAATTCTTTTGGTCTTAACTAAAAAAGATAAGAGGTAAGTATAAAAAAAACTTAATAAAAATAGTGTCAGTATGACACTATTTTTTTGTTGGCAACATTTTTGCAAATAGAGGATAGACAATTTAACGATTACAACGAAATGAGTAAGAAAGATAAAATAGAGCAGGAAGAAATAATAAATGAACAAGAAACGGTTCAAGTAGAAGAAAATCAAGAAGTTGAAATGGAAGCTGTAAAAGAAGAGCCTACTCCAGAAGAACTTATTCAAGCATCAAATGACAAGTTTTTACGTTTATTTGCAGAGTTTGAAAACTATAAAAAGAGAACAACTAAAGAAAGAATAGAGTTATTTAAAACTGCTGGGCAAGAAGTAATGACATCTTTACTGCCAGTTGTAGATGATTTCGAGCGTGCTTTGTCACATATTGAAGAAAACAAAGAAACAGCAGAATTAAAAAAAGGTGTTGAATTAATTTACCAGAAATTTTACAATACTTTAGAATTAAAAGGATTGTCAAAAGTGGAAACAAGAGCTGGTGATGCTTTTGATGCTGAATTTCACGAGGCAATTACTCAAATTCCTGCACCATCAGATGATTTAAAAGGGAAGGTAATAGATTGTATCGAAAAAGGATATAAGTTAGGAGATAAAATTATTAGATACCCTAAAGTGGTTATCGGACAATAAAAAAATACAACTAATAGTTTACGGTTACTAATAATAATGGTTCACTATTAGTTGACAATTGAAAGAACATGGCAAAACAAGATTTTTACGAAACATTAGGTCTTTCAAAATCTGCTACGCAGGCAGAGATTAAGAAGGGGTACAGGAAAATGGCTATCAAGTATCATCCAGATAAAAATCCTGATGATACAGCAGCTGAAGAAAATTTCAAAAAGGCAGCAGAAGCTTATGAGATTTTAAGTGACGATAACAAAAAAGCACGTTATGATCAATATGGTCATGCTGGATTTGATGGGCCTCAAGGTGGCGGTGGCGGCTTCGGCGGTGGCGGTATGAATATGGATGACATATTCAGCCAGTTTGGTGATATCTTCGGCGGTGGCGGCGGTGGCGGCTTTGGTGGTTTTGGTGGCGGTGGCGGTCAGCGTCAGGCTAGAGTTAAAGGGGGTAATATGCGCATTCGTGTAAAGCTTACTTTAGAAGAAATTGCCAAAGGTGTAGAGAAAAATGTAAAGGTTCGTAGAAAAGTACAAGCAGATGGTGTTTCGTACAAAACTTGTACGACTTGTAATGGTTCTGGGCAGCAAATGCGCGTTACTAATACTATTTTAGGTAGAATGCAAACAGCAACCACTTGTGGAACTTGTTCTGGAGCTGGAGAAATAATAAGTAACAAACCAAACGATGCAGATGCACAAGGTTTAGTTACTAAAGAAGAAACCGTTTCAATAAATATTCCTGCAGGTGTAACGGAGGGAGTGCAATTGAAAGTAGGAGGAAAAGGAAATGATGCACCTGGGAAGAACTCTATTTCAGGTGATTTATTAGTCTTAATTGAAGAGATTCCGCATGAATCTTTAAAAAGAGAAGGTACAAATATACATTATGATCTGTATGTTAATTTTTCTGAAGCAGTTTTAGGAACTAGCAAAGAAGTTGATACTGTTTCGGGTAAAGTGAAAATTAAAATTGATGGGGGTACGCAGTCTGGAAAAATTTTAAGATTAAAAGGAAAAGGTCTGCCGAGTATAGAGAGATATGGTACAGGAGATTTCTTAATTCATATTAATGTTTGGACACCGAAAGAATTAAACAAAGAGCAAAGACAGTTTTTTGAAAAGATGTTGGATAATGAAAACTTTAAACCAGCTCCTAATATGTCTGATAAATCTTTTTTTGAAAAAGTAAAGGACATGTTTTCATAATTTTCAAATAATAATTAAATAAATAAAGAATCTTCTAATAAAATAGTAGTTTTTATAAAGATTTAATATATATTTGCAGTGTTGTTAATTTATTAACAACACTTTTTCTTTTTCATAGCAATTTTTCCCACTCAATTCATTGAGTGGGTTTTTTTATAGAAAGAAGTTGTAGTTTTGTAAAATATTAAAGAATAAGCAGGCTTATCTTATCGTCACGCTTTTAGCGTGTAGGAAAGTCCGGACACCATAGAGTATCATAGCGGATAGCATCCGTCCAGCGCAAGTTGAGGACCAGTGCAACAGAAAGAAAGTACAGTTCGGCTGTAGTGAAACCAGGTAAACTCTATGAGGTGCAATGCCATGTAAATTAGAGCTTGAGAGCTACTCGCTCGATTCTAAAGGGTAGGCAGATTGATTCTAAGAGTAATTTTAGAACTAGATAAATGATAAGAACCTTTTTTAAAGGGACAGGATTCGGCTTATTAGCCTGCTTTTTTAATATTTTAATTATCATATTTTTACTTTATGGTAAAATTAAGTGCTTTTAATTATGAAATCATCAGTATTTTAATAAATATCTTTTTTTTATTCATTAATTACACCTATCTATTGTTTATTGTTCAACCTTAGCATAAAAAATGTAAGTTTGTGAGACTAAAAACAACTAAATATTTTATTAGAATCCTTTTACCTTCTTATAATGATATGTTTTACATTAATTAAAGATCCCTTTTATGAGTATTTATAAAGATTACCTAAATCAAATAGAGAATAGAAAAAAATTAGGACTTCACCCACAACCTATCGATAGTGCTGATTTATTGAGTGAAATTGTTTCCCAAATTAAAGATATAGACCATACGTATCGAGCTGAATCTCTTGACTTTTTCATCTATAATGTCTTGCCAGGAACTACAAGTGCAGCAGGTGTAAAAGCTAAATTTTTAAAAGAAATTATTTTAGGTAAATCTTTAGTGAAGGAAATTACAGTTTCTTTTGCTTTTGAACAGTTATCTCATATGAAAGGAGGTCCATCCATTGAAGCTCTTTTAGATATAGCCTTAGGGAATGATGCTGCGATTGCTTCTCAAGCAGGAACGGTTCTTAAAACACAGGTTTTTTTGTATGAGGCGGATATGAATCGCTTAGAGAACGCATTCAAAGAAGGCAATATAACTGCAAAAAATATAATAGAGAGTTACGCCAAGGCAGAATTTTTTACCAAATTGCCTGAGATTGATGAAGAAATCGAAATTGTAACTTTTGTTGCAGGAATCGGAGATATTTCTACAGATTTACTTTCTCCAGGAGGTGATGCGCATTCACGTTCTGACCGTGAGTTGCACGGTCAATGTTTGTTTGAGCATAATAAAGTACAACAAAACGAATTAATAGCACTGCAAAAGCAACATCCGAATAAGAGAGTGATGTTAATTGCAGATAAAGGTACAATGGGCGTTGGTTCGTCTCGAATGTCTGGTGTAAATAATGTGGCTTTGTGGACGGGCATAAAAGCGAGTCCATACGTTCCCTTTATCAATATAGCACCAATTATTGCTGGTACAAATGGAATTTCTCCAATTTTTTTGACAACCGTAGGAGTAACTGGTGGTATTGGAATAGATCTTAAAAATTGGGTCAAACAGAAAGATAAAGCAGGTAGCACGCGAAGAGATGAAAATGGAGACATTATTCTTAAAGAAGCCTATTCTGTTGCTACTGGGACCATTTTGACGGTTAACACGAAAGAAAAGAAACTTTATAAAGGAGAAACTGTTTTAACGGACATATCTGAAGCATTAACACCTCAAAAAGTAGAATTTATTAGAGCCGGTGGATCCTATGCAATTGTATTCGGTAAAAAATTGCAGGCGTTTGCTGCGAAGGTATTAAACATAGATTTTGTATCAGTTTATGCGAATTCAAAAGAGGTATCTATTGATGGGCAAGGCCTTACAGCTGTAGAGAAATTATTCAATAAAAATGCAGTAGGTATTGCACCTGGCAAGATTTTACATGCAGGTTCTTATGTTCGTGTAGAGGTAAATATTATAGGATCGCAAGATACTACAGGTTTGATGACTTCTCAAGAATTGGAAATGATGGCGGCTACAGTTATTTCTCCAATTGTTGATGGTGCTTATCAATCAGGTTGTCATACTGCCTCTGTGTGGGACGATAAATCTAAGGCAAACATTCCTAGATTGATGAAATTTATGAACGACTTTGGTTTAATTACTGCTCGTGATCCAAACCATACTTACAAACCAATGACAGATGTGATTCACAAGGTTTTAAATGACCTTACGGTGGATGATTGGGCAATAATTATCGGTGGAGATTCACATACAAGAATGTCCAAAGGTGTTGCCTTTGGTGCAGACTCAGGAACTGTTGCTTTGGCACTTGCTACTGGTGAAGCGTCAATGCCAATTCCAGAATCTGTAAAGGTCACGTTCAAAGGGAAAATGGAGAGTTATATGGACTTCCGTGATGTTGTGCATGCAACGCAATCTCAAATGTTAAAGAATTTTGGAGGAGACAACGTATTTCAAGGTAGAATTATTGAAGTTCATTTAGGAACACTTACTGCTGATGAAGCATTTACATTTACGGATTGGACTGCAGAGATGAAGGCAAAAGCTTCGATTTGTATTTCTGAAGATGAAACTTTGATTGAATCTTTGGAGATTGCAAAAGGAAGAATCCTGATCATGATAGAGAAGGGAATGGACAATCAAAAACAAGTTCTTCAGGGTTTAATTGATATTGCTAATAGAAGAATTACAGAAATTAAATCTGGAAAAAAACCAGCTTTAACTCCAGATGCGAATGCGAAGTATGCCGCAGAAGTTGTGATTGATCTTGATTTGGTTGAAGAGCCAATGATTGCAGATCCAGATGTGAACAATGATGATGTTTCTAAGCGCTATACCCATGATACAATAAGACCCTTGTCTTTTTATGGAGGAACAAAAAAGGTGGATTTAGGTTTTATTGGCTCTTGTATGGTTCACAAGGGAGATATGAAAATTCTTGCTCAAATGCTTAAAAATGTAGAAGCGGAACAAGGTAAGGTTGAGTTTAAGGCACCGCTAGTAGTGGCGCCGCCTACTTATAATATTGTAGATGAATTAAAAGTAGAGGGTGACTGGGACGTATTGGTAAAATATGCTGGTTTTGAGTTTGATGACAATGCTCCCAAAGACGCAGCGCGCACAGGCTATAAAAATATTTTGTATTTAGAGCGTCCTGGTTGTAATTTATGTATGGGAAATCAAGAAAAAGCTGCGGCAGGAGATACTGTAATGGCGACATCTACGCGTCTTTTCCAAGGAAGAGTTGTGAAAGATAGTCAAGAGAAAAAAGGAGAATCATTGCTTTCGTCAACACCTGTTGTTGTCCTGTCTACAATTTTAGGAAGAACTCCTACAATGGACGAATATAAAACTGCAGTAAAAGGAATTAACTTGACAAAGTTTGCTCCTTCTCAAAAACAGTTAGTTAAATAAAAGAACATAACAGCACTCAATTTAGTTTGTTTCACGTTAGAACTTATGGACCTTATAAAAAAGCCTAATTCCTAGAATTAGGCTTTTTTTAGACAACTAATTAATCTGAAAGCGCACTACTAAGAGGACTCCTATAAAGTAACTTCGTCGCAAAAAATTCCTTTTTTCAAGTTTAATATTTTATTTTTTTCTTTTAATAATTCTATATTTTGTATATTGAAATATTAAGGAACACTAATAAAATAAAGAAAAATCCTATGGCCTTTGATATTGAGATGATCAAAAAAGTATATGCTAAAGTTGTAAAACGCGTAGATGCAGCGCGTGAAATAACGGGAAAACCTTTGACTTTAGCAGAAAAGATATTATACAGTCACCTTTGGGGTGATAATCCTACAAAAGCCTTTGTTAGAGGTACTGACTATGTTAATTTTGCTCCAGATAGAATTGCTTTACAAGATGCCACTGCACAAATGGCTTTATTGCAATTTATGCAAGCTGGAAAAACAAAAGTTGCAGTTCCTACGACAACACACTGTGACCACTTAATTCAAGCTAAAAATGGCGCAAGTTCAGATTTACAGTCTGCTTTAAATACAAGTAACGAAGTTTTTAATTTCTTAGAATCTGTCTCTAATAAATATGGTTTAGGCTTCTGGAAGCCAGGAGCAGGAATTATTCATCAAGTAGTATTAGAGAATTATGCATTTCCTGGTGGAATGATGATTGGTACGGATTCACATACTGTGAACGCGGGTGGTTTAGGAATGGTTGCTATTGGTGTTGGCGGAGCAGATGCTGTAGATGTGATGGCAGGAATGGCTTGGGAATTAAAATTCCCCAAACTAATTGGTGTAAAGTTAACTGGAAAATTATCGGGTTGGACAGCACCTAAAGATGTAATTTTAAAAGTAGCAGGTATTGTTTCTGCAAAAGGAGGAACAGGAGCGATTGTAGAATATTTTGGAGAAGGAGCCAACGCCATGTCTTGCACTGGTAAAGGTACTATTTGTAATATGGGTGCGGAAATAGGAGCAACGACTTCAACCTTTGGATATGATGAATCTATGGAGCGTTATTTGCGTGCAACCGATAGAAGTGATGTTGCAGACGCAGCGAATGAGGTAAAAGATTATTTAACTGGAGATACAGAAGTATACGCAAATCCTTCAGCTTATTTTGATGAAGTTATTGAAATTGATTTATCAAAATTAGGGCCATTATTAAATGGGCCCTTCACTCCAGATCTATCTACAAAAGTAGGGACTGATATGGGAAAAGCAGCAACAAAAAACGATTGGCCATTGCAAGTTGAATGGGGATTGATAGGTTCTTGTACAAACTCTTCGTACGAAGATTTATCAAGAGCAGCCTCTATTGCGCAACAAGCAATTGATAAAGGTTTAAAAACAAAAGCACATTTAGGAATCAATCCAGGTTCTGAAAAAGTAAGATATACTGCGGATAGGGATGGGATTTTAGCAGTTTTTGAAAAATTAGATGCAAAGATTTTTACCAATGCTTGTGGTCCATGTATCGGACAATGGGCAAGATATGATGATCCTAAAAATGCACCTAAAAATAGTATCATTCACTCGTTTAACAGAAATTTTGCAAAACGTGCAGATGGAAATCCAAATACCCACGCATTTGTTGCTTCTCCAGAGATGGTTGCTGCAGTCACTATTGCTGGTCGTTTAGATTTTAATCCAATGAAGGATGCATTAATCAATCAAGACGGGGAAGAAGTAATGCTGGATGAGCCAACAGGATGGGAATTACCGCCTAAAGGTTTCGAGGTAAAAGACGATGGATATTTAGCACCAGATGCAGACGGAAGCCATGTGAATGTTGTGGTGAATACCGATTCTGAAAGACTGGAATTATTAACACCATTTACTCCTTTGGGAAATGATTTAAGTGGTATAAAGTTATTAATCAAAGCACATGGAAAATGTACTACGGATCATATTTCTATGGCAGGACCATGGTTGCGCTTCCGTGGACATTTAGATAATATTTCTAACAACTGTTTGATTGGAGCTGTCAATGCTTTCGGAATGAAAACAAATTTTGTAAAAAATCAAATTACTGGAGACTTTGGAGGCGTGCCAGATACGGCAAGAGTTTACAAAGCTGCAGGAATCAAAACAATAGTAATAGGAGATCATAATTATGGAGAAGGTTCTTCCAGAGAGCATGCTGCCATGGAGCCAAGACACTTAGGAGTTGCCGCAGTATTGGTAAAATCTTTTGCGCGTATTCATGAAACAAACTTGAAAAAACAAGGGATGTTGGGCTTGACGTTTGACAATGAATCAGATTACGACTTAATTCAAGAGGATGACACGTTTAACTTTGTCGATTTAGAAGAATTTACTCCAGGTAAGCCTTTGACGATAGAAGTGGTGCATGCGGACGGTTCTAATGATGTTGTGGTTGCTAATCATACTTATAATGCTGGCCAAATTGAATGGTATAATGAGGGCTCAGCTTTAAACTTAATCAAGAAAGAAAACGCCTAAGAGATTAGGGTTATATATAAAACTCTTGAGGAAATTCGAGAGTTTTTTTGTTTTACACAAAGAGGTTATAGATATATTTAGGCAATTTTTTAATCAGATTCCTAAAATATCTCTTCCTATGGTCGACCTTGGTATTTCCTTAGACTCTTATACGTCAATAGATATTTCTGCATGCAATAGCACTGTATTAGATTTCAATTTTGCAGATTCAGTAGCATAGAAGAAATACATCAATTTATATCTAATCGAGCAAAATAATCAGGTTGCATATGGAGTATATTTTGAAAGAAGAAATTTATATGATCGCAGTACTTATTTTGAAAATGTAACAAAACATAACAAAAGAAATATTTATTTAGGAGTTGACCTTTAGTTTGCTTTAGGTATAAAGGTATTGGCTGTCTTAAAAGGAGAGGTGCATAGTTTTAAGGGCAATGAAAATTATGGCGATTAGGCCTAACTAACATTTTTAAATTATTAGGAAGTTTTGAAAATTACCCGGGAGCATCTTCAGAAAACGATATTCCGTTTTATAGAAAGAATTGTCTCGATCTTAACTTATTATTGAAACTAGATTTAAAAGGATATTCTTCTTTTTATTTTTTTTGAGGGAATACTTATTCTTTTAAGACTTCGTTGATGCTTTTTAGGATGATATTACATCCTTTTTCAAGATCTTGGTCACTTATGTTAAGCGGAGGTGAAACTCTCATTGCACGACCCTCAAACAATAAAAAGAAAAGAATCAATCCATTTTTTAAACATTGGTAAATAATTTGTGCGGCAATATCTGGAGTTTCAACAATAACAGCCAACATTAAACCTTTTCCTCTAATTTCTTTGATAGCATTATGTACCAAATGTTTTCTAATGATTTGCTCTTTACGGATGCTTTCTGCCAATAAATTCTGATTTAAAATTTCTGTAACCGTCGCGTTTCCTGCCGCCGCAATAACTGGGTGTCCTGCAAAAGTAGAAATATGACCCAATTTAGGATTGTCTTTTAATAGGCCCATCATTCCAAACGAAGAAATAAAAGCACCAATTGGCATTCCGCCACCTAATCCTTTACCTGTAATAATAATGTCTGGAATTACATTGTAGTTTTCAAACCCCCAGAAAGTACCAGTTCTTCCAATTCCTGTTTGTATTTCATCTAGAATTAATAATGCGCAAACTTCATCACACTTCTTTTTTACTTTAGTTAAAAAATCGTTTTGAGGTTCTATAAAACCAGCACCTCCTTGAATGGTTTCTAAAATAACCGCTGCAGTTTTATGTGTAATCTTTTCTAAATCTACTTCATTATTAAATTCGATAAATTTTGTACCTGGAACCAAAGGTCTAAATGCTTGATTTTGTCTTTCTACTCCAGAAACACTCATAGCGCCCATGGTGTTTCCATGGTATGAATTTTTGGCAGCAATAATTTCTGATCTATTAGTAACTCTTTTCGCAAGCTTTAAAGCGCCTTCCGTAGCTTCTGTTCCTGAGTTGGTAATATAAACTGAGTTTAAATTTTCAGGAGAATTTTCTGCTAGTATCTTACAAAGTGCCACTTGTGGTTTTTGAATAAACTCACCATATACCATTACATGAGAATATGCATCTAACTGATTTTTAATAGCGGTTGTAACCTTAGAATTATTATGACCTAAACTATTTGCAGAAACACCAGCAACAAAATCTAAATGAGCTTTGCCATCTGTATCATAAATATAACTTCCTTTTGCATGAGAGATTTCTATTGCTAATGGGTGAGGAGAAGTTTGTGCTTGGTATTTAAAAAAATCCTTTTTCATTTAATCTTTGTTATAGGAAGTCGCTGTCCTGTTTTTTTTAAGATTATTTATTTTAGGGTCGTTTATTAACAAAGGTTTTAAAATCTCTTTGTCACTTTTTTGAGGAGGCTTTTTATTATTGTCTTTTCTAAAAATAGATTCCTTTGTTTTTGGTTGTTCATTTTCTCTCCAAACGAACCCTTTTAAGATTCTATCTTCTTCGGGGAAAAGCGAAGGTGGATACGTTTTACCTTCCGATGTCTTTAAATATTTTATGGTTGTAATCTGTCCTTTTTTAAGTGTGAACTCAATATTACTGGAAATTTCTTTTGTAATCGTTTCTATACTATCTGTTTCTTCATTTCTATTGTAGTATACAGATTCTGCATTTCCTTTTACTAAAAGGTTGTTTAGTTTGTTTTTTAAAAATTTACCAAACATATTTCTTCCTTTTATTTGATTAAAATCATTGATAGATAAAGAATCTTTAGAAACGATAAACGCATTGTTTAGGACCTTTAAAGAATCTAATTTTTCTGTTGCTACGTCTGACAATAAATGGATAGTGTCTCCGGTAATTTGATTGCCATCAGACCATAAAACGGGATTCCTAAACATTTTTGTAATTCCGCTTGCTTGGTCTGTATGAATCGAATCGCATTTACCTTGTAAATCTGATTTAAAAATTTTGACGTTATGATACGTTCTTACAATTCTTTTTTCTGGAATTCCCGTGACTAATAAAGTATCTCCATGAATAAATGTAGAATCTTGTTCTACAATAGAAATAGCAACAGCTCTTTTAATAATAAAAAGCGAATCGTTGTTCTCAAATATCTCCGCATAATTTCCTCTAGTAACAAAGTTTTTTACAGTATCAATTACCTGTATGTTATTAGTGGCAGAAGCGAATCCTTTTTTCTTATCATAATACAAACTATCGCCCTCTACCGTTCTTTCTTTTAGATACAGCTTTGCGTTTTTTACAAAATAAGAAATATCTGTTTTTGTATTGTAAAATCCACGTTCACAATATATTTTATTTTCGTTTTCTGTATTCGTAATTGTAGAGGGACCGTATAAGTATGTTAAACCAGAATCTGTGTAATAATCTAAATGATTAGAAACTAAATTATGTTCAGGATTTACAACAGTAACACGCGTGGTTGCTGTGAACTTTTTTGTTTCAAGATAATAATTCCCGTTTTTACTTTTAAGTGTATTTGTTTTATCCTTTATGGTAGCATAACTTTGATAGTATAACTTCTGGTTTAACCGATCAAATTGTAAGGTATCTGAAGTTAATATCATTTCAGGATCCTTTAAAACCACATTTCCCCAAGACAAGGCTTGTTTAAAATTCGCATCATAATCTAGATAATCACTTGTTTGTATGATGGTATCTCCTTGATTTACAACCACATCTTCTAGGGCTTTAAAGAAGTTTTCTTTTTGATAAAACAAGGCTTGTTTGCAGGTAAGAATAGCACCTGCATGTATCATTTTAACGTTACCAATTAGAATAGTTGCACCAGGATATTTTTCTTCATCTACATATTGTTGTTCTGCAGAATAAATCATTTTTTTAGATTGTGAAAAACCCAAAAAATTGATTAGAAGGAAAGTGAATATAATTAGTTTGTTCAAAAGGTATATTTTAAACAAAAATACAGAAAAGATTACCTCTTAACTATTAAAGAAAAGTAAAAAATAAATTAATTACATTGTATTATAATAAAAAAGCATCTTTTAGGATTCTAAAAGATGCTTTTTATATAATTATATAAAATTTAATTATCTAACAATTGTTTGTTTTCTATCTGGACCAACAGAGACAATCTTTACAGGAACGCCCGTTTCTTTTTCTATAAAAGCAACGTAATCCATTAGATTCTTTGGCAACTGCTCTGCAGAAGTCATTTTTGTTAAGTCTTCATCCCATCCTTTAAACTCAGAATAGTTTACAGAAACATTTTCTGGTTCTATGTTATAAGGAAAATGTGAAATTTCTTTCCCTTTATAATTATAAGAAGTACATATTTTTAAGGTATCAAAACCAGAAAGTACATCTCCTTTCATCATCATTAATTGGGTAACACCATTTACATCTACAGCATATTTTAGTGCTACTAAATCTAACCAACCACACCTTCTTGGTCTTCCTGTTGTTGCTCCAAACTCTTGACCAATTCTAGCCATTTCTTCTCCGTCTTTGTCAAATAACTCTGTAGGAAAAGGACCAGAACCAACACGTGTAGTATAGGCTTTAAAAATTCCGTATACATCTTTAATTCTATTTGGTGCAACACCTAAACCAGTACAAGCACCAGCGGCAGTTGTATTTGATGAAGTTACAAAAGGGTATGTTCCAAAGTCGATATCTAATAAAGAACCTTGTGCGCCTTCTGCTAAAATTGTTTTATTACTTTTAATAGCTTGGTTTAAAAATTCCTCACTATCAATAAATTGTAATGTTCTTAGTTTTTCTATTCCTTTATCAAATTCTGCTTCTAACTCTTCTAGGTCATACTCAATTTTAATGTTAAAATAATCTAACATTCCTAAATGTTTTGCAGTTAAAGCGTGGTATTTTTCTTTCCAATTTTCTAATTCTAAATCTCCAACACGCATTCCGTTTCTCCCGGTCTTGTCCATATAAGTTGGGCCAATTCCTTTTAAAGTAGAACCGATTTTCGCTTTTCCTTTAGAGGTTTCAGAAGCTGCATCTAATAGTCTATGGGTTGGTAAAATTAAATGTGCTTTTCTAGAAATTAATAATTTAGAAGTATAATCAACTTCATGTTTGTCTAAATTTTCTAATTCTTTTTTAAAGATTACTGGATCTATCACTACACCGTTTCCAACAACGTTTAACGCTGTTTTATGAAAAATCCCTGAAGGAATTGTATGTAAAACGTGCTTGTGTCCGTCAAAAATTAAGGTGTGTCCTGCATTTGGTCCACCCTGAAAGCGTGCAATAATATCATAGTTACCCGTTAATACGTCTACAATTTTACCTTTTCCTTCGTCTCCCCATTGCAATCCAAGTAATAAATCTACAGCCATTAGTTGTTTAATTTGTTTCCCAAAATTTGGGAGTGTTGTTTGTGTTGTTTGTTAATTATGCTTCTTTCTTTTTTGTTCCGTAGAAATAAAGAGAATGGTTTTGAATATCGATATTAAAGATATCTTCAATTGTTTTCTTGATAATTTGAATTCGGGGATCGCAAAATTCCTTCACTTCGCCAGTATCTGTAAAGATTACGTGATCATGGTTTTTATCAAAGTAACTTTTTTCATAACGCGCCATCGATTGTCCATCAAATTGATGTTTTCTAACAAGGTTACAATTCAATAAAATTTCTATAGTGTTGTATAATGTAGCTCTACTAACTCTGTAGTTCTTGTTTTTCATCTTAATATATAGAGACTCTATATCAAAATGTTCATCTGCATCATATATCTCTTGAAGAATTGCATATCGCTCAGGTGTTTTTCTGTGCTTATTTTCTTCTAAGTAAGAGGTAAATACTTTTTTTACTACGTCTTGATTTTCAAGAGAGTTACTCATTATCTTATGTTTTACAAAAAACAAATTTACAGTTATTTCTTAATAAATTAGGTGTTTTTCGGTAGGATGTTTATAAACTATTAACACGATCTACTTTTTTTACGCCATCTACTTTCTGAATACTTTTCATTAATTTATTTAATTGGGTGCTATTCTTAACACTTAGGCTTATTTTGCCATCAAAGACGCCCTCATTACCAGCAAAGTTTATACTGTTAATAAATACTCCCATATTACTAGAAATAATTCTACTTAGGTCATTAATGATGCCTTGATTGTCAACACCACTAATATGTAAAATCACTTTAAAATCTTGTTTTGTAGAGTCTATCCATTTTGCTTGCATAATTCTGTATGCATAATTAGATTGTAAAGAAATGGCATTCGGACAATTTTTTTTATGAATCTTGATGCCTTCATTAATGGTTAAAAAACCAAAAACAGTATCTCCAGGAATAGGAGCACAGCATTTAGATAATATATAATCTAATTTTTCTTCTTCTTTACCAAATACCAATGCATCATAGCTGTTAGAAACTTCATCTGTTTCTATCATTTCTTTGCTGCTAGGGGCCCTTCTTAGTTTAGTTTTAAAGAAATTTAAAATAGTACTGTTTCTTTGTGCAACAAAGGCTTTTAATTTTTTGTTATCTATGGCGCCATTTCCAATTCTAAAAAACAAATCAAAACTAGTTCTAATCTTAAAGAAACCAACAAGCTCATTAATTGTTTTCTCGTTGTAGGGTATTTTTAAATGACGCAATTTTCTTGCTAAAATTGCTTTTCCTTCTTCTGCAATCTCTTTTTCTTCGTCTTTTAAAGCAGCTCTAATTTTTGTTTTTGCTCTAGCAGTAATTACAAAATCTAACCATCTGGCATTTGGTTTGTTGTTTGCCGTGGTTATTACTTCTATTTGATCTCCACTTTTTAAAGTATGACTTAAAGGCACTAGTTTTCCGTTTACTTTAGCACCTCTGCATTTTAATCCCACATCTGTATGCACTGTAAATGCAAAATCTAAGGCAGAAGCATCTTTTGGCAATGATTTTAATTCGCCTTTAGGTGTAAATACATAAATCTCTTTAGAATACAAGTTTAACTTGAACTCTTCGACAAAATCTACGGCATTTAAACTCTGATTCTCTAAAGACTCTTTTAAACGATTTAACCAAGATTCTAAACCATTTTCGGGGTTGTTGTTTTCACCTTGCTTATATTTAAAATGAGCAGCATAGCCTCTTTCTGCAATTTCGTTCATTCTACTAGAACGAATCTGCACTTCTACCCATTGGGCATCAGGGCCCACAACGGTAATATGCAAGGCTTCATAGCCCGTAGTTTTTGGTTGCGAAATCCAATCTCTTAATCTTGTTGGGTTTGGTTTAAAATAATCTGTTACGATCGTATAAATTTTCCATGCATCAAATTTATCGTCATCTGAAGTAGGTGCATAAATAATTCGAATGGCATACTTATCATACACTTCCTCAAAGGTTACGTTTTGTTTCCGCATTTTTCTACGAATAGAGTAGATAGATTTAAAACGTCCTTTTATATCATAGGTAAAATTCTCTTGGTCTAAGCCTGTCTTTAATGCCTCTGCAAAGGTTTTTAAGTATTTTTGTTGTTCTTCTTTACTTTCTTTTATTTTAATAATAATATCATTATAAACTTCAGGTTCTGTATATTTTAAGCCTAAATCTTCTAGTTCTGTTTTAATATTATACAAGCCTAAACGGTGCGCTAAAGGGGCGTAAATGTATAGTGTTTCTGAAGCTATTTTTACTTGTTTGTGCGCAGGCATTGCATCCATAGTTTGCATATTGTGCAATCTGTCTGCAATTTTTATAAGAATAACGCGCACATCATCATTTAATGTTAAGAGCATTTTTCTAAAATTCTCTGCTTGTATAGAAGCGTCTTGTTCTTTATTTAAGCGAGAAATTTTTGTGAGACCGTTTACAATTCTAGCAACTGTTTCTCCAAACAACTGCTCCATATCATCTAAGGTATACTCAGTATCCTCTACAACATCGTGCAACAAAGCTGCAGCAATAGAAGTTGCACCCAAGCCAATTTCCATAGCTACAATTTTAGCTACTGCTATTGGATGAAAAATATAAGGTTCACCAGTTTTTCTGCGCTGGTTAGAATGAGCATCTACAGCAATTTCAAAAGCTTTTCTTATGAGTTTCTTATCTGTTACAGACAAAATTTCATACGTACCTTTTAGCAAATCTTTATACCTGCTTGCAATTTCCTTATTTTCTTCTTCTATGGTCGCTGTATATGGCATAAATTACTTTGAAGATTTGGGGTTTAAAATCTAAAGTGAATTTAGGAATAAATTTTTAACAGACAACTATTTATTTTAGGAAGTTTTCAGGTATTTTTAGCAGTAAAAAGGCCAAAGTGCAAACAAAATTATTTGAAATGCCAATAGTTTTAATTAAGGTGTTTTCTGTAAATTATTTTTACTATTGTAGTATTTTTTTTTATAAATAGTTACTCCTTCTTTGATTGTTTCAAGAACTATAATATCTTTGATGTCATTTAATTCAGACTTTAATGGGTTTGCGTTTAGAAGCACTAAATCAGCAATTTTACCAACTTCTAGTGTTCCTTTTCTATCCTCTTCAAAGTGTTGAAATGCAGACCACTCTGTAATACATTTTAAGGCTTCATAGGGTGTCAGTCTTTCATTTTTTCCTATAATTTTCCCTGATCTTGATACTCTATTTGTAGCTGTCCATATAACCCGCATTAAATTTGGCAAAGCTACCGGAGCATCTGTATGAATGGTTATTTTTAACCCTTTATTTAAGGCAGTTCTAGTTGGACTTATTTTATTTCCCAAACTGTCTCCGATTATTTCTTTATGCCAGTCTCCCCAATAAAAAGTATGCAACGGAAATAAAGACGCAATGATATTTAAATCTTTAAATTCATCTAACTGATCCTCTCGAACATATTGTCCATGAATCAATACATCTCGTCTGTTTTTATTTCCATATTTAGCAGTCACCTTTTTTAAGGTTCTAATCATCTGATCCATCGCAGCATCTCCATTAGCATGCGTATGTATTTGCCAATTATTCTTAAAGGCACTTTCATAAATTTTTTCAACATCGGCATCTAATGGAATTGCTGGGTAACCTAAATAACCATCTTCTGCGCCATCTGGCGGAATAAGATATGGTTGTGTTCTCCATGCTGTTCTTCCTTGCGGTGATCCATCTAATGTAAGTTTTACGCCGGCAATTCTATAATGATTTTTATAAGTAGGACTATACCAATCTGTTTTCAATAAAGAATCTGCAACAGAATAATCAATATAGCTTACTACATCTAATTTTAAGAAATTAGTAGTAGCTGCATACTCTAAAAAAAGATGTGAACTTGGCATTGCCCTTCCTTCTTGCACCGTTGTATACCCATAAGATAAAGCCATGTCTTGGCCAGCGGTAAGAAATACTTTTATAGCTTCTTCACTTTTAGGGCAAGCACCATTGGCATAAAAGGAATTGCGGCTAATTCTTCTAAGACGCCATTAGGTTCTTCTGTACCGGGTATTCTTCGAATGATACCACCTTCTGGGTTTGGAGATTTAGCAGTAAGGTTTAGCAGTTCTAGACCTTTACTATTAACAACACAAAAATGCCCTGAAATATGAATAATCATAACAGGATGCTCTGTGGATACCTTATCTAAATCTTTTTTTGTAGGAAACCGCTTTTCTTCTAAAACAGAATCATCAAAACCCATTCCGAAAATCCAACCTGTTAATTGAATGTTTTCAGGGGTAGACCAATCTTTTAGTATTTGAATTAGTGCATCCATATTGTTTGCACCAGCATCTGGAGGTGGCAATATCTGGGCACCAATAGACTGACTTGGAAACCCGGCAAAATGAGCATGTGCATCTATAAACCCAGGAAGTAATGTCTTTCCTTTGAGATTAATTTTATTTGAAGAAGGAAACAGTTTTTTAGCTTTTGAAAGGCGCCCAGTATATATAATAGTATCACTATTTGTTACTAGAGCTTCAATATAATTAGGGGTATCACCACTCATGGTTATAATATCACCACCGTAATATAAATGTTGACTTTCTAAGATATTACTTGGTGCATCAGCACAAGCATAAAATAGTATGGTTATAAGTAAAAAGGCTACTAGCTTTTTCATTTTTTTAATGGTAAGGTATTATTTTTAATATTTCATTATTTTATTAAGAGCTTATTTTTCTATTGTTTATATCGTTGTTTTATACAAACCAATGGGTCTTGTTAGCGTATTCCGATAAAATTTGGGGTAGACTTTAAATGTACTGTTTTTTTTGAGAAATAGAAATAATAAAGCATTTTAACCAAAAAAAAACCAAGCATTTGCTCGGTTTTAAAATAGTTATATCACAGAATTTTAGTTCTTTTAGAGAGGTTACTTACATTTTTTACTAGCATACATGGCAGCGCCAATAATACCTGCGTTATTTTTGAATTCGGCAACTTTAACCTTTACATCTGATGTTAAATATTGTTTGAAAGTATTAAATTTCTTGCTAATTCCGCCACCTAAAACAATCAGGCTAGGGGAGTATACAATTTTTAGATAGGCCAACAGTGCATTGAATCTTTTTGCCCAATCTTCTAATGATAAATTTTCTTTTTTTCTTGCCGAATCGGCTGTGTAAAACTCAATAATTTCACCGTTGGTGTGTAACATTCTGCCAACCTCTAAATTAGGTATTAATTTTCCATTAAAAAAGAGACCAGAACCAATTCCTGTGCCAATTGTAACCACAATTACTAACCCTTTTTCTTTTTTAGCGGCGCCCAAACTTACCTCGGCTAAACCCGCTAAATCTGCATCATTACTTACAAAAAATGGTAATTTACATACTTTTTTAAAAAGTTTGTCTACGCGCACGCCTAACCAAGTCGAACTTAGGTTTCCAGAATGAATACATTTGCCATTTACTATGGTAGTAGGAAAACTACAACCTACGGCTTTTTTCCAATTAAAGTGTTTAACCATTTCTTTTACAACATCGGCAACAGCTTCTGGTGTTGCTGGTTGCGGTGTAGGAATTCTGAATCTTTCGGTTAATAATTCGCCTGTTTTTGTATTTACGACTGCACCTTTAATGCCAGTACCACCAATGTCTATTCCTAATATTTTCATATTTATATTTTAAATGCTCTTTGTCTTTTTGCTTCAAATAAAACAATTGCAGCGGCCACAGAAACGTTCATAGAATCTATTTGACCTTGCATAGGTATATTTATATTTTGTGTTGCTTCTTCTCTAAAACCGGTTGTTAAACCAGTGGCTTCCGTACCAACCATGATGGCAGTAGCTGCAGTATAATTTTCTTTGTGATATTCGTTAGAGTTTTGTAAGGTGGTCGCGTACATCTTTATTTTCTTTTCTTTAAGAAATGCTGCAATTTCCTCTGAAGTACCTATCGCAATTTGATTCGTAAATACACAACCTACACTAGATCTTATGATATTAGCATTGTACAAATCGCTTTTAGGATTTGCAATAAAAACGGCTGCTACATTTGCAGCATCTGCAGTTCTTAAAAGGGCACCCATATTTCCTGGTTTTTCTATACCTTCTGCCACTAAAATTAATGGGGTCTTTGTTTCAAATTTGATATTTTCTAGTGAGAAATCTTTTGCTTTTGTAACGGCAATAATACCTTCGGTAGAATCTCTGTAAGCTAATTTTTGATATACTTCTTTAGATATAAGAATTCTGTTAACGTTGGCATTAAAGAGGTGTAATATTTCTTGTTCAGAAATTAGTTCTTCAAAATATAATATAGTGTCAAATTCATAATTAGCCACAATTGCCAGAGAAATTTCTCTTTTTCCTTCAATAATAAAAAGTCCCTTATTTTTGCGTTCGCGAGATTTTTCTTGCAGTTTTAAGAGTTCTTTTATATACGAATTTTGAATACTTGTAATTTCTTTCATTGTTGCAAATATACCTAATTATAGGTATTCTATAATGAGGGCTTTACATCAATTTTTAGAACAACAAAAAAGGCTTGCTAATCTAAAATTTTAGAAGCAAGCCTTTACTAAATTATAAATAAGTTTTACTTTGTTTTATATTTATCAGAATACCGTCTCCAAAGTTTTGTTTGGTGCGTTTCTAAACTTATTTTTCTACCTTGAATAAATGCATCTGTTAAAATATTACCACGCATTTCTAAAGCGTCTCCTTCAGAAATAAATAGGGTAGCATCTTTACCAATTGCTAAAGAGCCTGTAAAAGCATCAATTCCTAAAACCTTCGCTGTATTTAAAGTAATTAACTGCAAAGCAACTTCTTTATCTAAACCAAAGGCAGCAAATGTACCTGCGTAAAAAGGTAGGTTTCTAGTGTTCATTCTTTCCATTTGGCCTTCCATACCCAAACTAACTAAAACACCTTTGTCTATTAATGTTTTTGCAATGGTATACGTAGCATCATAAGAATCATCTTCACTGTCCGGATTTCTATGCGGTCTGTCTAAAACAACAGGAATGTTATTTTTCACCAATAAACTAGCTACTTTGTCTGCATGCGCTCCGTGCACAATTACCAAGTTCTTAATTCCTAATTCTTTAGAAATTGTAACAGCATCTGTTATTTCTTTTTGACCGTTTACATGAAGAAAAAGCTTTTTAGAACCGTTAAATAAGCCGGCTGTGGATTGATATGGTAAATGTGTTTTTGTTTGCATGCTTGCTAAATAATTTTTAGCATTCATAAAATAGGTTTTTATGGTTCCAATTTTATCAGCATATTTAGAATCTGGTTTTAGAGCAGGATCTTCTCCCAACCACCATCTACCAGAAGTAAAGCTAGATGGCCAATTCATATGAATGGCATCATCTGCCTGAACGCTTGCATCTTCCCAGTTCCAAGCATCTAATTGCACAATAGAAGAAGTACCAGAAACAGTGCCCCCTCTTGGAGTTACCTGTGCCATTAAAACACCGTTAGGTCTCATAGACTCTACTACTTTACTTTCTGCATTGTAGGCTATTAAACTTCTAATATGCGGATTCATAACACCAATTTCATCTTGATCATCTGTAGCTTTTACAGCATCTATCTCTACCAATCCTAGCGTAGCATTGGCAGCAATAAAACCAGGATACACATGTTTTCCTTTAGCATTTATTACGGTTCCTTGTCTTGCAATTTTTGTCATTTTGCTGCCAACAAAAGTAATGGTACCGTTCGCAAACATAATTAAAGAATTTTTAATTACGGTTCCATCTCCTAAGTGTGCCGTAGCTCCTTCAATAGAGAAAGCTGTAGTTTGTGCTTTGGCTGGTGTTTGTTGTGCGATGCTATTTCCTACTAAAAAGAAAAACAGCAAACTATATATTATTTTTTTCATCATTTTTAGTTTTTAAGTGCTTCTAAAGTATCACAGTGAAAGTTTCTATCTCCTCTTTTCATAGGGGCTTTTGTCTTACCACCTTTCATTTTTTCCTTTAACATCATGGTTATTAACTGGCTTTTTTCTTCTTTAATTGCGGCACGCTTTTTCAAATCTTCCACAATGTCAAATAAAATCTTACCATCCACAATAGTCTTTTCCGCTTTTGCATAAATAGACATCGGATGCTGGCTCCATAGAACAACATCTGCATCTTTCCCTTCTTTAATACTACCTACCTTGTTATCTATATGTAACAATTTAGCCGGATTAATGGTTACCGTTTTCCAAGCTTCTAATTCAGACATTCCACCATATTTCATTGTTTTCGCTGCTTCTTGATTAAGACGTCTAGACATTTCTCTATCATCTGAATTAATTGCTACCGTAACGCCAGCATTGTGCATAATTGCAGCGTTAAAAGGAATGGCGTCATTTACTTCATATTTGTATGCCCACCAATCTGAGAACGTAGAACCACCAACACCGTGTTTAGCCATTTTATCTGCCACTTTATAGCCTTCTAGGATATGTGTAAAGGTGTTTATTCTAAAATTGAACCTATCTGCAACTTTCATTAACATGTTAATTTCTGATTGTACATAAGAGTGGCAAGAAATAAAACGTTCTCCGTTTAAAATTTCCACTAAAGTCTCCATTTCATCATCTTTTCTATATGGCTTTCCACTTTTCTTTAACACTTCATATTCTTGTGCTCTTGTAAAATAATCTACAAACATTTGTTCTACACCCATTCTTGTTTGCGGAAAACGAGTTCCGTTAGGACTTCTAGATTGTTTTACATTTTCACCCAAAGCAAATTTTATAAATTTTGGAGAATCATCATAAATCATATTCGCTGCATTCTCTCCCCATTTTAATTTAATGATTGCAGAACGTCCGCCAATAGGATTGGCAGAGCCATGCAATATTTGTACAGAAGTAGTTCCACCAGAAAGGTTTCTGTAAATATTAATATCGTTAGGGTCTACAACATCTTCTATGGTAACTTCTGCAGAAGAATTTTGTGCACCTTCATTTATAGCGGAAGCTGCAATATGTGAATGCTCATCTACAATACCCGCAGTTAAATGCTTTCCTGTCCCGTCTATCTCTATTGCTCTTCTAACTTTTAAATTGTTTCCAATTGCAGCAATTTTACCATCTTTTAGTAAAACGTCTGTGTTTTTTAAAATACCAGCAGCTTCACTCGTCCAAACAGTAACATTTTTTATTAAGATAGTTTCTGTTTTTGGCATGGTGTAATTTCCAAAACCAATGTTAGGGTAACTTACAGGAAGCACAATGATAGCATCTTCTTCCTTTTTTTTCTTGCTATCTTTTTTCTTGCTGTCTTTTTTTACTACTTTACTGGCGGACCACCTGGTTTCATTTCCTAGCGTATCATAAGCGGTTCCTTCCATTACGTTAGACGCATTTATAACCTTACCTATCATTCTGGTATATACGTTGTCTTCATTTAGCGTAATAGAAATCCATTCGTTTGTAAAAGAAAATTTAGCACTTACCTTTTTATCACCCATTTTCAAAGTCGCCGTTTGTTTTGAACCTTTACCAGTAATGGTTACATCGTAATTTTTAGCATTAACAGATAATGTATAGTTACCTGTAATGTCTTTTATAGTCATATCATTTATTACGTTTTTATCACCTTGCACCCAGTTTTCATAAATGGTAGTTTTTGTATCAAAAACGTCTCCAGAAGTAACTATAAAGTTGGCGTAACTGCCAGCATTTAAATTTCCGATAGTCGTATTTCCAATAATATTAGCAGGAATGGTTGTTAAAGATGCCAAGGCTCTCTTTTTATCAAAACCATATTTTATAGCTTTCTGTAAATTAGTATGAAAGGTTTTTACAGATTTTAAAGAACGTGCCGTCAATGCAAAATTAACGCCGTTTTCTGACAGTACTTTTAAGTTAGACGGTTCTTGATTCCATTTACGCATATCTCTTAAAGAAATTTGTTGGGCTAAAAGCGGATTCGAAACATCAAACGCTTTACTAAAATTAATAGGAATGATAAAGTTAGCATTAGTGTTTTTTATATCGCTTATTCGTTCGAACTCATCTCCAGAACCTACAATAGTGTACTGAATTCCGAATTCATCACCAACCTTATCTGCTCTTAAAGCATCTAATAAATTACCAGTTTCAAAAATTTGTGGCAGATTTTTATTGTTATTTAAAGCATGTAAAGCCAAATCTGTATTCTTCATGTTGCCGCCTGCGTACCAAGTAGCATCGTTATAAGTTTGTCTTAGTAAAGCCATTGCACCCATTCTAGAGCTGGGATAGGCTTGTTTAGATAATTCACTTTTAGAAAAAGATAAGTATTGTGCAGATTTTGTATCTAAAATTCTGTAGGCGTTTGAAGCGTTCGGGTTCAAAGCAATTAGTAATCCATTTCCACGAATAATTCCATCTTGCATGTGTGTATTTACAACTCCGAAACCGGCATTTAAAAGTTCTTTTGCTTTTTTAGTATCAAAAGAAAAATCTTTTATTGGATTTATGTCGGGTCTAATATGATCATTCCAATAATAACCCTCTCGTGAAGCATCATATTGTGCATTTCTATAGCTACGAGTGGCAGATTTGGGTTTTTTAATTCCGAAATCTGAGTACAAATCTATAAAAGAAGGATATACTGTTTTCCCTGAAAGATCGACAGTTTTTGTGCCTTTAGGAATTTTTATATTTTTACCAACTTGCATTACTTTACCATCTTTTATTAGCAAAGTTCCTTTTTTAAGCACCTTCTCGGGTGTTACATAAATGGTAGCATTGGTAAATGCTACTAAAGTGTTTTCTGTTGTTTTTACTCCTGAATCTGTTGGAAAATAATCTTGCGAATGCAAGGAAATTGTCAACAAAAACAAGCAAAATAAAAGTAGTTTTCTCATAAGTTGATTTGGGGTATTTGGATTAGTGAATATAAATCTACTTAGAACCAATTTGTAAACGGTTAAAAGAAGTCATTTTAACATAATTTTAAGACAACTAAATATCTTCTAAGCTTTCAAAATAATGAATAAATAAATTCACTACATAGCTGTAAGATGCAATACCTTTTTCTTGTTTATTGGCTTTTAAATAGGCATTGTAACCTTTTTTCACAAGCGGTTCAAAAGGATTTTTATAGCTTTTCCAAAACTGATAACTGTAATTAAAATCTTTTCTAATACCTATATGAACTGTTTTCCAAAGTTCTTTTGATAGTTCGCGGTCGCGCTTTCTAAGTTCTGAAATACAATATCCAAACGCCATTCGATAACTAGCATATTTAAAAAAAACGTCATCATTATAATTTGTAGCTAAAAAACCAACAAAATTAGCTTCATTTTCTGCCGCGAACCCTATTTGATGTGCCATTTCATGACAAATGGTTGTTGGGTAACCTGTTTTTGGAATTCGGCTATTTATCTGGGCTTCACCAGTCAACGGATTCAGATATCCGCCGGTTCCAATATAGGTTTGTAGTAAACTCATCAAAGAACTTTTAATAGATTTGTATTGGTATTTTAACTGTGGGAAGTCTTTTTCTAAATGAGTATAACCATCAATTGCTAATCGATACATTTTATTTTTAGAATACTTGTTCTCGACTTTTATAGTATCGTTTTTAGTAATTTTTAATTGATAATAATTCAGTTTTTGAATAATGGTCTCCGTTACTTTTTGAAGCTGTAGAGTGCTATATTTTTCTTGTTGATATGCTAGATTTTCGGCTAAGGGTTCTCTATAATAGTTCAATCCCCAGAAAAGATAAAAACAAAAATAGACCAGAGATAAAATTGCCGTAAAGTGAATGATTTTTGGAAGAACACTCCGAAATCTTACTTTTACTAGCCTGTAAATAAAACGAATAAAAAGAAATAACAGGAAAGTAATTAGCAAATCTCCCACAGAAAAAGGAATCCAACCAAAAATAATTCGTAAAAAAGCAGCGATATTTGGATAGATTCCGTTTGAATAATAATTCTCTATAAAGGTAGGGTTATTAGTTGCTAATTGCACCAAAACAAGTTGTATGGGAAGAAAAATGGTACCTAAAAGATGTTTTTTATTTAGTTTCATTCCGATAAAAATAACATATTAAAATAGAAGTTGACTGGTTATTAACAAGATAATAACAATTTAGTTTACAAAAATTGTTTACAAATTTAAGTGCCGTTTTAACAAAGGGTAACCAAGTAAAAAGTACATTTGTAATCATGGAGAAAACGAAGGAAATCGGAGGTAAAAAAATAGACAAGAGCAGGATTATTAGCCTTGAGAAAGGAAAAATTCCACCACAGGCAGTAGAATTAGAGGAAGCTGTCTTGGGTGCAATGATGATTGATAAAAAAGGAATTGATGATGTAATTGATGTCTTAAGTGCCGATGCTTTCTATGACCAAAAGCACAACGAGGTTTATGCTGCTATTTATGAATTATTTCAGAATTCTGAACCAATTGACCTTTTAACGGTCTCTAATCTTTTAAGAAAAAACGGAAAGTTAGACTTTGTAGGTGGCGATTTGTATTTGATTCGTTTAACTCAAAAAGTAGCTTCTTCAGCCCATATTGAGTTTCATGCTAGAATTATACTCCAAAAATATATTCAGCGTAAATTAATCTCTATTTCAAGCGAAATTATAGAAAATGCATATGACGAGAGTACAGATGTTTTCGAGCTATTAGATGACGCAGAAGCAAAACTTTTTGAGGTTACTCAAGGAAATTTGAAAAAGAGTTCTGAGCAAGCAGGGTCTCTTGTAAAACAAGCATTAGCAAAGATTCAAGAAATAGGTAATTCTGAGGGAATGTCTGGCTTACAAACTGGTTTCACAAAATTGGATGCACTAACCTCTGGTTGGCAGCCATCCGATTTAGTAATTATTGCTGCTCGTCCTGGTATGGGTAAAACAGCCTTTGTAATTTCGATGGCAAAAAATATGGCAATCGATTTCGGTCATGGTGTAGCCGTCTTTTCATTAGAGATGTCTTCTGTGCAGTTAATAACCCGTATGATTTCATCTGAAACGGGCTTGACTTCAGAAAAATTAAGAAAAGGAAATTTAGAACCACATGAATGGGAGCAATTAAATGTAAAGGTTAAGAAATTATCTGATGCACCTATTTTTATTGACGATACACCATCTCTTTCTGTGTTCGATTTACGGGCAAAAGCAAGACGTTTAGTTTCGCAACATGGTGTGAAAATTATTGTAATTGATTATTTACAATTAATGACTGCTGGAGGAAAAGCGGGAGGAAATCGTGAACAAGAAATCTCTATGATTTCTAGGAATTTAAAAGCATTGGCAAAAGAATTAGAGGTTCCTGTAATTGCACTTTCTCAATTATCTCGTGCGGTAGAAACACGTGGGGGTAGCAAAAGACCTTTACTTTCAGATTTACGTGAATCTGGTGCAATTGAGCAAGATGCAGATATTGTGTCGTTTATTTTTAGACCAGAATACTACGGAATGACAGAATGGGATGATGATGAACATACGCCATGTGAAGGACAAGGAGAATTTATTGTTGCAAAACATAGAAATGGTGGTCTGGATAATATTCGTTTGAAGTTTACAGGACATTTAGCAAAATTCTCGGATTTAGAAGAAGGCTTTAGTTCAGAATTTCAATCTTCTATGAATGCAGATTTTCCGGATGATGTTTTTCCAGATCAAAGAATCGAGCCGAAAGATGCTTTTGGTGATGATGGTGTTCCTTTTTAAATAGGAATCAATTTATAAAATTATAGAAATACACAATTGCCTCAAAGTAATTGTGTATTTTAGTTTTTAGATATGAAAAAACTCCTTCCAGCACTAATATTTCTCCTTATTTCAAACTCAATTTGGGCATCTTTTATATATGTTCCAATGAGCAATGAAAATCAGAAAAATCATTTAAAAGCATATGGCATTGTTTATTTTGCTTTAGAAGTAGAAATAAAATCAAAATGGTTGTTAAATTATGATGGAGGTGCATTTCTAATAGAAAATAATAAATTAATACAAAAGGAATGTAAAATTCGTGGTGTTTCGTACCAAATAATTTCAGACGCGAAAGCGCAATTAATATTGCAAGAAATTGCTGCACCCTCTTCAAATCAAGATGCAGTAACGCTAGAGAAAGCACCAAAAATAGCAGTCTATTCTCCAAAAGATAAAATGCCTTGGGATGATGCTGTAACAATGGTGTTAACGTACGCAGAAATTCCGTTTGATGTTATTTATGACAAAGAAGTTTTAGAGGATAAACTACTTATATATGAATGGTTGCATTTGCATCATGAAGATTTTACAGGACAATATGGTCGATTTTATGGTTCTTTTAGAACGACACCTTGGTATGTAGAAAGCAAACTAAGGTCTGAAAAATTAGCAACAGAATTGGGGTTCAATAAAGTATCACAAGAAAAATTAGCGGTTGCTAAAAAGATTAGAGATTATGTAATTGGAGGTGGTTTTATGTTCGCTATGTGTTCTGCAACAGATAGTTTTGACATTGCTTTATCTGCAGAGGGTATTGATATTGCAGAAGCAATGTTCGATGGAGATGCAACAACTATAAACTATCAATCGCAGATAAATTTTAATAAAACATTCGCTTTTAAAAATTATCAATTAATTAGAACCCCTACTACGTATGAGTTTTCAACGATAGATATGACAAGAAAACGAAAAATCCCTAAAACTTCAGATTACTTTTCTTTAGTAGAGTTTTCTGCAAAATGGGATCCTGTACCTACTATGTTAACTCAAAATCATACTACTTTAGTAAAAGGTTTTATGGGGCAAACAACCGCTTTTGATAGAAGTACAATAAAAAGTAATGTTTTGGTTTTAGGAGAAAATCAAGTAAATAGAGAAGCGCGTTACATTCATGGCACTAAAGGAAAAGGAATGTTTACTTTTTATGGTGGTCATGACCCGGAAGATTATACTCACAGAATTGGTGATCCAAAAACAGAATTAGATTTGCATCCAACCTCGCCCGGGTATCGTTTAATACTAAATAATGTCCTTTTTCCAGCTGCCAAGAAAAAGAAACAGAAAACATAGTAACAACTCTGTTAATAAAAGATAAATAAATATAGTAGAAAACAAATACAAAAGCATTCACTTTTGTATTTTTGCCTTTATAAAATTAAAATAACAAAATGCCAACAACACAAAAATTACAAGATTTTACGCAACAAGTTCGTAGAGACATTTTAAGAATGGTGCACAAAGTAAATTCTGGACATCCAGGAGGTTCTTTAGGATGTGCTGAGTTTATTACTTGTTTATATCAGGAAGTAATGGAATATTCTACTGAGTTTTCTATGGATGGCAATAACGAAGATGTATTCTTTTTATCAAACGGACATATATCTCCTGTTTTTTACAGTGTTTTGGCTCATAGTGGCTTTTTTCCTGTAGCAGAATTAGCAACGTTTAGATTGTTAGATTCTAGATTACAAGGACACCCAACAACGCATGAAGGTTTGCCTGGAGTAAGAATTGCTTCTGGTTCTTTAGGACAAGGAATGTCTGTAGGTTTGGGAACAGCACAAGCTAAAAAATTAAATGGAGACAATAAAATAGTATATACTCTGCATGGTGATGGAGAATTGCAAGAAGGGCAGAACTGGGAAGCAATTATGTATGCATCAGCAAAAAATGTTGATAATTTAATTGCAACAATAGATTTAAACGGAAAGCAGATTGATGGTGCTACAGATGATGTACTACCAATGGGAAGTATTAGAGCAAAATTTGAAGCTTTTGGTTGGGATGTTTTAGATGTAGAAAAAGGAAATGACATTGATTCCGTATTAGCAGGATTGGCGAAAGCAAAATCATTAACAGGAAAAGGAAAGCCTGTTTGTATTTTATTACACACAGAAATGGGTAATGGAGTAGACTTTATGATGCATACTCACGCATGGCACGGAAAGGCGCCAAGTGATGTTCAGTTAGAAAGCGCTTTAGCTCAAAATCCTGTAACTTTAGGAGATTACTAAAAAGTGTTTCAAAATTTATATATTTATAGAAGCTTTTCAATTTAATTGAAAAGCTTTTTTTATGCTTTTATTTTGAGTTAAATTGTAAGAATACTTTTATATTTACCATTACAGAAATAAAGGTTTAATTTCTTTATTTTTTCAGTCTCTAAATAATTTAATATTTCAATAATTGCATGAAAATAGGTATTGTATGTTATCCAACATTTGGTGGAAGTGGAGTAGTAGCAACAGAGTTAGGGATGGCTTTGGCAGATAAGGGGCATGAAGTTCATTTTATTACATATAACCAGCCAGTTCGTTTAGACTTTTTATCCCATAATCTACATTTTCATCAAGTTGTAATTGAAGAGTATCCTCTTTTTGAGTATCAGCCTTATGAATTAGCACTTTCTACAAAAATGGTAGAAGTTGTAAGAAAATACAGCTTAGAAGTGCTGCACGTGCATTATGCCATACCGCATGCGTATGCAGCATATATGGCAAAACAAATGTTAAAAGAGAAGGGTTTAGATGTAAGAGTAGTAACTACATTGCATGGTACAGATATTACTTTAGTTGGCAGTCACCCAACCTATAAGTCTGCTGTAGAATTTAGTATAAATAACTCTGATGTTGTAACCGTAGTTTCTAATAACTTAAAAGAAACTACCAATAAGTTATTTAATATTACAAAAGATATTAAAGTAATCTATAATTTTATTGACGCAAAAAAATACGACAATGCTCAAAAAGAAGAGTGTAAAAGAATAGCACTGGCACAACCGCATGAGAGAATTTTTACACACGTAAGTAACTTTAGACCTGTAAAAAGAGTAGAAGACGTAGTTAAAATTTTTAGTGCAGTAAGAAAAGAGATTCCTGCTAAATTATTAATGATTGGTGAAGGACCAGAGAGAGCAAAAGCAGAAAACTTGGTAAAAGAATTAAACTTAGTTGATGATGTTTTTTTTCTAGGGAACAGTACAGAAGTGGCTAAGATATTATGTTATACAGATGTTTTTCTATTACCATCTCAAACAGAAAGTTTTGGTTTGGCAGCATTAGAGGCAATGGCAGCAGGGAGTGCGGTGATTTCTACAAATACAGGAGGTTTGCCAGAGGTAAATATTCATGGAAAAACAGGCTTTTTAAGCGACTTAGGGGATGTTGCAGATATGGCTAAAAATGCAATTTTGATTGCAAAAGAAGCTGCTACTTTAGAGGTATTTAAGGAAAATGCAAAAAAACATACCAAACAATTTACATTAGAAAGTATATTGCCTGTTTATGAAGAAATTTATAAATCTTGTTATAAAAGTAAAGCATAATCAAAAAGCGCAAACATTTGTTTGCTCTTTTTGATTTAATGTTTATAATTTTTAAAGTAATACTTAGTAAATCTTAAATAGAAATCATTTTCACATTTTGCAGAAGAAATAAGAATGTTTTCTAAAAATTTGACACAATATATAATTTAGGTCACTTATTTTTTTATCTTTCAGATTCTAAATAAATAAAATAATTTAATGAAGAAATTAGCACTACACTGGAAAATTTTAATAGGAATGGCATTAGGTATTGCTTTTGGTTTTATCATGAATACTGTTGATGGAGGAAAAGGTTTTGTGACAGATTGGATTAAACCATTTGGAACCATATTTATCAACCTTTTAAAATTAATTGCAGTTCCATTAATATTAGCTTCATTAATTAAAGGAATTTCAGATTTAAAAGACATTTCTAAAATTAAGAAAATGGGTGCAAAGACCATTATGATATATGTGGGAACTACTTTAGTCGCCATTTTTATTGGTTTGGCAATTGTAAATATTGTGAAACCAGGTGAAGGGATGTCTGCAGATACCATTGAAAAAATTAAAGTTAAGTACGAAACAAATGCAGGGGTAACCGATAAATTAGTGAAAGCATCTGCTCAGAAAGATGCCGGTCCATTACAAGCTTTAGTAGATATTTTCCCAAGTAATATTTTTCAGTCTTTTGTAGATGCAAGTATGCTTCAGATTATCTTTTTTGCGATGTTTGTTGGTATTTCTCTATTATTAATTCCAGAGAAAAAGGCAAAACCATTAGTAGACTTTTTTGATTCTTTGAATGAAATGGTTATGAAAATGGTAGATTTAATTATGCTTTTTGCTCCGTATGCTGTTTTTGCATTGTTAGCAAACGTAATTATTGCTTTTGATGATACTGAGATCCTATTAAAACTATTAGTCTATGCACTTTGTGTAGTTGGTGGATTGATACTAATGATTTGTTTTTATTTAATTCTGGTAAGTGTCTACACAAAAAAGTCTCCTTTGTGGTTTTTAAAACAAATTAGTCCAGCACAATTGTTAGCCTTTTCTACTAGTTCTAGTGCGGCAACATTGCCAGTAACTATGGAAAGAGTAGAAGAACATTTAGGAGTAGATAAAGAAGTTTCTGGATTTGTTTTACCCGTAGGTGCAACAATTAATATGGATGGAACTAGCTTATACCAAGCAATTGCAGCAGTATTTATAATGCAGGTAATTTGGCCAGAAGGCTTAACCTTTTCCAATCAATTATTAATAGTGTTAACTGCATTATTAGCTTCTATTGGTTCTGCAGCGGTACCAAGTGCAGGTATGGTAATGTTAGTAATTGTTTTAGAGTCTGTTGGTTTTCCTGAAGAATTATTGCCAATTGGTTTGGCGTTGATCTTTGCCGTAGATAGACCTTTAGATATGATGAGAACTACTGTAAATGTTACTGGAGATGCTACAGTGTCTATGTTGGTAGCTAAATCTTTAGGAAAATTAAAAGACAAGCCAGAAGAGAAAAATTGGGATGATAATTATGACAAGGTAAGGTAGTTATACTCGCTATTAATAAATTACAAATAACATGTCTTTAAAAATTGATAAACCACTAGTTTCCGTAGATTGGTTGAATGCTCATTTAGATTTAGAGCAACTGATAATTCTAGATTGTACAATTCCTAAAGTAAGCTTAAATACGTTAATTTCTGAAGAAAAAAAACAGATTAAAGGAGCTGTTTATTTTGATATAAAAAACAGTTTTTCTGATAATAAATCAGCGTTTCCAAATACTATTTTATCACCGGAGGTGTTTGAAGAAAAGGCCCAAAAAATAGGGATACAACAAGATGCTATAGTAGTTTGTTATGACGCTGTAGGAACGTACTCTTCTCCAAGAGCTTGGTGGATGTTTCAGTTAATGGGTTTTAAAAATGTAGTAGTATTAGACGGTGGTTTGCCTGCATGGAAAGCCAGCGGATTTCCTATTGAAAGCATGAGGGTCAATAAATTGCAAAGAGGGAACTTTAAAATTATATATCAACCAAGAAAATTAAAATTTACAGCGGATGTTTTTGAATCTATAAATAATAAAGAAGTATTAATTGTAGATGCACGTTCAAATAGTAGGTTTAATGGTACAGCACCAGAACCGCGTAAAGATCTTAAGAGTGGCCATATACCCAGTTCTGTTAATCTACCTTTTATAGATATTCAAGACAATGGTAAAATGAAAACTAAAACTGAATTGATAACTATTTTTAATACCTTTAAAAACAAAAAAGAAATCATTTTCACCTGTGGTTCGGGTATTACAGCAGCTATCCTTGCTTTAGGGGCAGCCATTGTGGAATTAGATAACGTTGCCGTTTATGATGGCTCTTGGACAGAGTGGGCGAGCACAAAACATTTACCAATTTCTTTATAAATTATGAATTTAGATTGGACAAAAAAAGACTTTGAAGCCTATGTGCTGCTATATGCAGCCCATTGCAACCATATAGAAGATATTGCAGAGCAAAACTATATTAGAACTAAAGTAGATGAAAAGATATTTCATAGAATTCATACTGAAGTAGTAGTAGATTCAGATCAAGTAAATTTGAATAAAATTCAGCTTTTTATTTCTGAAAACCATTTTTCTCAGCAAGAAAAAGAAACACTTTTAAGAAGTATTAAACAAGTAATTTTTGCAGACGGCTCTGTAGATTTTTTGGAAAAAGAAACTTTTTTTATTTTAAAAAAAATGATTAATTAGTTATATTAAAATAATGCAGTTGCTATTCTACATTAGGGGCAGCGTCAATTTCTTCAATCATTTTTATAGCTGCTGCTCTTGGTGGATATTTTTTTGAAACTAAAAAACCAACAAGCATCGCTACTGCAAAAGAAGGTGCAAGCACATCAATTGCTACAAAATAAGGACCAATAACTGACATTTCTTTAAAGACAAAATTAAAGAGTATTACTGCTAAAAATCCTGAGATCATAGAAGCAATGGCTCCTTTTTCAGAATATCCTTTCCAAAAAAGAGATAGAATAATTACTGGACAAAAAGTGGCAGCAATGCCAGACCAACCAAATAAAATCACCCAAAACATTTGCCTGTCTGGTGATACATAATTCATAATCATTGCAATTATTAATGCCGTAAATGCCATGATAATCGTAGAGATTCTAGAGATTTTTGTCAAGCTTTCATCTTTTATATTAGGTCTAAATATTTTTTGATAGAAATCTCTTGTAATTGCGCTTGAAGCCAATATTAACAAAGAGTCTATAGTAGACATTATTGCCGATAAAACTATGGCTACAAAAATAGCAACTAAAATGGTAGGTAAAAATTCTTCAGTAACCATGCTCAATACATTTTCCCCACTATTGCCTAAAATAGCCTCTGGATCTTGCCCTTCTTTTGTGAAATAGATACGCGCAAGAATACCAATAGTTACTGCTGCAGCGTCTGTTAATAGTGTAAAAGCGGTTGCTACCCATTTACCTTTGTCTATTTCTTTTTCATTTTTGATAGACATAAAGCGCACATATACCTGCGGGGAACCTAGAAAACCTAAACCAATCATTGAAAATCCTAGAATGGTAAAAAGATTCATAAAACCGTCTGTACTTCTACCCATTATTTGGGTTAGTGTTGGGTCGATTGCATTTAAGCCTGCCGTTACACCAGCGCCATGATCCATGGAGAACCATACAACTACGGGCAATAAAACAAGACCAATAAACATAAGTAATCCTTGAAATAAATCAGACCAAACAGCTGCTACAAACCCACCAACAAAAATGTAAGCAAGCACAATAAAAAACCCAATAAGGGCTCCAATCTTGTAATCAATTCCTAACATCGATTTAAAAGCAACTCCAGTAACGTCTATTTGAGAAGCTACATATATAACTATAAATACAACAAGGATACTAGCTGCTATAATTCGAAGGGTATGTGTAGTTGTCTTAAAGTGGCTCTGTAAATAATCTGGAATTGTAATGGCACCATATGCATCTGATCTTTTTTTAAAGCGCTTTGCCATAAATTGCCAGGAAATAAAAACGCCTAATAATTCTCCAACGACAACCCAATATGCAGAATATCCTGCCATTGCACCCATTCCTGTAAGGCCTATAAGTAACCATCCAGACTCTCCTGTAGCTCTTGCCGAAAAAGCCACTGCCCAAAAGCCCATTTTTTTCCCTCCAACATAATAATCGCTCATGCTTTTAATACGTTTGGAAGCAAAAATTCCTATTAGAAATAAAATACCAACATATACTGCTAATACAGCAATTTTAATTATAAAATTTTCGTCTTGCATACTGCTTCTAATTTTTTAAATATGAGGTGGTTAGAGTTCTGAAAACAAGCAATAAATGCTGTTTACAGAATTTTAAAAGTAACCAAAATAATATGAATAAGGTTGGTTTTTGGTTTAATCTTGGTGAAAAATAGTGAAAAAGGAATTAAAAGAGCATATTAATCACTATATTTGAAATGTTGCTTATTTAATAAATGATGAGCAGTAGCTTATTAAAATTATAAGGATTTCCCTTGATTTTATTTTTTAAATAAACAAAAAAAAGCCAGATATTACATTGGAATCTAAAGAAAAAAATAGCACAATTCTTAAAGACTTGAACGATTTAATTTCTGCACTTTCAGAAAGTGAGAGGACGACATACAATCACATAATACATTCTTTGCAATTAGAACCAAATGCTTTTGAAAAATACGCACATTGGTCTAATGACTGTTATACTAGAAACTGCATAGCAGACACTGAAAAATTTGAATTAATTTTAATTTGTTGGTGCGCAGGGCATCAAACCTTAATTCATGATCATGGTGGAGAAGAGTGTTGGGTAAAAGTTATTGAAGGCGAATTTAAAGAAACTGTTTATAAGCAAGATAAAATGGGCGCTTTAAAACTCACAAAGACTAAGTTTTCTAAAAAGAATGACATTACTTATATGAAAGACTTTATGGGTTTTCATCGCTTAGAAAACAGCGCTAATAAAAGAAGTATGTCGCTACATTTATATGCCAAGCCAATCAGAAGCTGCAATGTATTTAATGAGGTTTCAAAAACGTTTGTGCTCAAAGAGTTAGATTATGACACAACAGCATAAGTACTATTAAAAATTAAAAGAAAAGAAAATTATATGTCTAATATAAAGAATGATTTAGCTCTATTTAACGAGCTAGTTGAAGTTTTAATTTCGGAAGAAGCAGAAAATCCGGTAGCAGAAAGAATAGCGGCAAGCAAATTATTTAATACAATTGACCTTTCATTAAATGATGGGGCAATGATAGACGTTGATTTTAAAACATTGCTGCGAGAGGTACTCGTTGCTACGCCAAAAACAGCTACAAATTTGTTTTTTAATCAACTTTTTGGAGGAAGACAAAGCAAAGCAATTTTAGGAGATTTATTAGCTGTTATGTTAAATAATAGCATGTACACTTATAAGGTTGCAGGCCCGCAAGTAGGTATAGAACAAGAAATTATTAGACAATCTTGTAATTTAATTGGGTATGGTGCCAATAGTAATGGTACGTTTCCAACAGGCGGTTCTATGAGTAATTATATGGGGTTAATTATGGGGCGAGATGCAAAAGATCCTTTTTGTAGATTAAACGGAATGTCAAAACCATTAATTATTTATACTTCTGAAGAATGTCATTATTCAAATGCAAAAAATGCAAGTTTTGCAGGAATAGGAAAGAATAATATTCGATATATAAAAGCAGATTCTGTAGGAAGAATGCTTCCAGATTGTTTAGAAGTACAAATCAAAGAAGATATTAAAAATGGAGGCGTTCCAACGTATGTAAACGCAACTGCAGGAACAACGGTTTTAGGTGCTTTTGATCCAATAGATAAAATTGCAGATATTACAGAGCGTTATAATATATGGCTTCATGTAGATGGTGCATATTGTGGAAGTGTGATTTTTAGCGAGAAATACAAATATTTGGTAAAAGGAGTAGAAAGGTCTAATTCCTTTAGCTACAATGCGCACAAAATGTTAGGCACGCCATTAACTTGCTCTATTATCTTAGTAAATGATAAGAAACATTTACACAATTCTTTTAGTAGTGATGCAGATTATTTGTATCAAACAGATGGAGATGATTTTAACTTAGGGAAAACATCTTTTCAATGTGGAAGAAGAAATGATGCTTTAAAATTTTGGACACTTTGGAAGTCTATTGGAACAAAAGGTTTAGAACAAATTGTAGATCAGCAATTTAATCTAGCAAATGTTGCTTTAGATTATATTAGAAGTAATTCTGACTATACTTTGTACAGTTTTGATGATGCTATTTCTGTTTGTTTCAACTATAAAAATATAGACCCAATAGCACTTTGTACTGCCCTATACGAGCACCAAGAAACAGTTGTAGGTTTTGGTTCTTTTGAAGAAGACACCTTTGTGAGATTAGTAACAATAAACGCAAATAACGAAAAAGTAGATATTTTAAATTTCTTTAAAGTTCTAGAGGCTTTTGTTGAAAAAACACCAAGTTTAACAAAGTTAGAAGCTGCAAGCGTTTAGCAGTTGTTATAAGTTTTAAGTATTAAAAATAAATATTATCCAAAAAACGTCACTTTTTGGTGATGTTTTTTTTTGAAACATTTTACCTTTGCAATATGAGCGATTTTAATGAGTTTTTTGAAGCCTTTGAACAAAGCGTTACTAATAACGATTTTGTGAAATTAACCATAAGCAAACCTATGAAAAAAAGTGAGGGTTTACAAAATGTTTATGTTCGTTTTTTTTTAATTGACGGCAAACAAGTTTTCGAATTTAAATACCGTCATACTTCAGAAAATATATTTAAAAAATTATCCTTAGTTGCTGCAAAAGTTGAAATAGAAAAATTGCTTTTAAATACCTTTAGAACGGCAACATTATTTACATTAAGTTATGATTTGTTGGTAATGGTTTCTAAAACGAAGAAAGTTTCTTGCAGAGATACCCCACCAAGTTTTAGAAATAAGTTACCCGAGGTTTCGCAAGAATCTCAAGAGCCAAAAGAGTTAGATGAACCAAAAGAGTAGTACTAATTAATTAGTTCATTTTCTTCTGATTTTCTTTAATAATGCCAGGTTACTAATTGTAATTTAAAACATTGAATGCCATTCAGAGAAAGTATAAACTAAGAATTACAAAAAAAAACGTAAAAACGTAAAACCGTAAAGGTTGTAACCAGTTTAATTTGGCATTTTACTATTTTTTGGAAATTTATTACTGAGTTAGCTTCTACAAGATGTAATCAAAACTTGTTTATGTATATCAATATCTTTTTATGTGGTGCTATCGATACCTTCTAATTGTTTTATTGCAGAGTTGGCATAGAAATTTCACTAATTATTGTTTTAACTGACAAAGTTGCTGATTCCTTTTTTTTACTTTGATTGAACTCTAAAGAAGGGTTTAAAAATAGCATTTCGCCTTTATGATGGGGTTAGCGTATTTTTTTTGTAAATTAAATACTTATATATAGTAGCTTGGTATTGTAGTTTCTACTTTTTTAAGTCTTTTGGCTTGATTTTGGTGGACATATATAAAATAAGATAAAATAAAATGTTTGCAGCATAAGAATTATGTGAATTGCATTTTTAAAATTAAATAATATCGTATGATTCAAGTTACAGTAAACAGCACAGTAAAAGTACATTATACAGGTAAATTAGCCGATGGAGAAGTTTTTGATACTTCTGACGGAAAAGAGCCTATAGAATTTACTTTAGGACAAGGACAGCTAATACCTGGTTTTGAGAAAGGGTTAATCGACATGAAATTAAATGAAAAGAAGACGATTAACATGACCAAAGATGATGCATATGGTGAAGTTAATGAAACTTTAATACAAGAAGTAAAGAAGACAGATTTACCTCAAGATATGGAACCTAAAGTTGGTATGGGATTGGTTTCTAAATCTCCCGACGGACAAGAAATTAATTTGATGGTTGTTGAAGTAAAAGAAGAAACTATTGTTATTGATGGAAATCATCCTTTAGCAGGAAGAGACCTTATTTTTGATCTTGAAGTAGTAGAGATTATAGCTTCAGAAGTTAAAGCTTAAGATCTTTTTTTAGGTATAAAAAGAGCCTTTGCTAATTCATTTTAGTAAAGGCTCTTTTTTATATAATTTTTTTTAATTCACTAAAGTCGTTTATCACAAAATCTGCATTTTCTAAAGTCTGTCCTTCAGAAAGCTTATTAGCGTAACCAAAAACAAAAATGTTTGCATCATTTGCAGCCATAATCCCATTGTCTGAATCTTCAATAACCACACAGTTTTCTTTAGATATATTTCCTAAAATAGCTGCTTTATTAAAAATTTCTGGGTTTGGTTTTGATTCCTTTAAATCTGCACCACTAATTTTTGCAGTAAAATATATATTTAAATTAAACCTATTAAAAACACGATCTATGTTAATCATAGCAGAGGAAGAAGCTAGAATTAATACAATTCCTTTTTTATAAAAATATTTAATAATTTCTTCAACACCAGCAACTAGATGCAAATTAGGGTCGTTTTCAAAGAAATTAACGTAGCGTTTTCTTTTATCTAAAACCAATTCTTCAGGATTATTTTTTAAATCAAAATGAGTAACTAGTCTCTGAAATGTATTTATAGTAGATGAACCTGTAAAGGATTTATAGAGAGTATCTGAAACTTCAATATTTAAAGCATTAAACGTTTCATAATAGGCTTTTTTATGAATCTCTTCAGAGTCTATAATTACGCCATCCATATCAAAAATGACACATTTTATTGAGTTTGTGATTTTCATTTAGTCTAAAAATTTCGCCTTTAAATTGTTGGTTGGTATCATACAGCTTTCTTTTTTTCCAAACCATTTATACCGGTTTTTTGCAATAAAATCATACACTTTGTTTCTAAAGCCTATTGGGAAAATCCAAAATAGTTTTGTGACTTGCCAGAGTTGTCCGAAATCATTCATTATTTTCAAAGCTGCATTAGATTTTACTTCATACGAAACACCTGGTTCATATAAAATAATAGAATCTATTTGAGCAATATCTACCTCTAAATAATCAATTATTTCTTTTCCTTTTTTAGATTGAATGGCCGCAAACAAGAAGGTGTTTTTTTTATCTTGTTTTATTACTATTGTAACAGCACTATTGCACAAATTACAAATGCCATCAAACAAAATTATTTTCTTATTTTTAGGAATATCAATCATTTTAATACTTCAGGTTTTGTGAATTACAAAGATACTTTAACTTTTTCTAAGTTTCTTGTAACATAATTTATTATGAGACGTCTTATGTATGTATTTGAGTTATTTATGCTACTGCTTTTAACATAAAATTAGTAACGGTAACATACGATATTTAATACTTTTATACCCAAATAAAAAGCGAATGATTAAAATAGAAAAACTTCATAAATCGTATCCAATAGGTAAAGATTCTTTACATGTTTTAAAAGGAATAGACTTGCACATAAAAGAAGGCGAATTTGTCTCTATAATGGGTTCTTCAGGTTCTGGAAAATCGACGTTATTAAATATTGTTGGTTTGTTAGATGGGCATGATGAAGGTAATTATTATTTAAATGGTCAACTTATTAAAGATTTGAATGAAAAGAAGGCGGCTATTTTAAGAAATAAATTTCTAGGATTTGTTTTTCAGTCCTTTAACTTAATAGGGTATAAAACGGCTTTAGAAAATGTTGCATTGCCATTGTATTATAAAGGAATGGCTAGAAAAGAACGTTTAAAAGTAGCTTTAGATTATTTAGATAAAGTGGGTTTAAAAGATTGGGCAAATCATTTGCCAAATGAACTTTCTGGTGGACAAAAACAACGTGTTGCTATTGCAAGAGCATTGGTTACCAAGCCTAAAGTAGTTTTAGCAGATGAGCCAACAGGAGCACTAGATTCTGTTACCTCAGATTCTGTAATGGATTTATTGAAAGATATTAATGACGAGGGTATGACGGTTTTTGTAATTACACACGAAGAAGAAGTTGCGGCACAAACAAAAAGAATTGTTCGCCTAAAAGATGGTTTAATAATTAGTGATGAGTACACTAGAGCAGCCAAAGCAGTATAGATATGTTTGATTTAGACCGTTGGAGAGAAATATTTCAGAGTATTAATAAAAACAGGTTGCGTTCTGTAATGTCTGGTTTTACGGTAGCTTTTGCAATTTTACTTTTCACTTTATTATTTGGTATTGTTAGTGGTTTAAGCAACTCTTTTAAAAATGCGTTCGCAGATGATGCTCAGAATTTCATGAAAGTACGTGTTTGGAAAACTTCTAAACCTTTTAAAGGGCTTCAATCTGGCAGAAGAGTGCAATTAAAAAATGAAGACTACAAGTATATAGGAGTAGAATATAAAAATAAAATTCAGTATCAATCTGCAAGAATTTTCAAAAACTTTTCGATAAAACACAAAAATGAAGCGAATAGCTATAGTGTTATCGCTGTTAATCCAGATCATCAGTTTTTAGAAAAAACAATTATAGATGAAGGTCGTTTTTTAAATGAAAGAGATTTAAACGAAAAATCTAAAAATATAGTAATCGGTAGGTTAATTAAAAGTGATTTATTTGGAGAAAGACCTGCATTAGGTAAAAGAGTAAATGTAAATGGAAGTTCTTATTTGGTGATTGGTGTTTTTTCGGACGAAGGAGGGGATAATGAGGAAAGAAAAGCATTTATACCGATAACTACTGCACAAGTAATGTATGGTAATAATGATTATTTGAGTGAAATTGTATTGGGGTATGACCCTAATTTAAGTCTAGATAGAGCCATTGCTTTTGGGAATCAGATGGAACGTGATTTGCGAAAGAAAATGAACATTCACCCAGATGATCAAAGTGCACTTTCTGTTAGAAATATGGCAGAGGCAAACAAAGGCGTTGGCATGTTTATGGGTGTTTTATATGCCATCGTGATCTTAGTTGGTTCAGGAACCTTGATTGCAGGTATAATAGGTATTTCTAATATTATGATTTTCGTAATTAAAGAAAGAACAAAAGAATTTGGAATTCGCAAAGCACTAGGAGCACAACCTGCTTCTATTGTGGCTATGGTGGTGCAAGAATCTGTTTTAATTACTACTATTTCTGGATATTTTGGGCTCTCTTTGGGAACCTATATTTTAAGTTTAATTGGAGATAGTTTAGAGAAAGATTATTTCATTAAAGATCCAAGTGTAAGTCCGGTTATTGTATTAGGAGCAACCTTGGTATTGATTAGTGCGGGACTAATTGCTGGATATGTGCCGGCAAAAAGAGCTGCAAGTATAAAACCGATTGAAGCATTAAGAGCAGATTAACTATGAAATTTTTATTTGATTCAGATACTTGGCAAGAAATTTACGGAAGCATCCGCAAAAATAAGGTGCGAACCTCAATTACGATTATTGGAGTGCTTTGGGGTATTTTTTTGTTAGTCGTTTTATTAGGGGCGGCAAGAGGAATGGAAAACGGTTTCAACAAACTGTTTGGTAATTTCGCAACAAATAGTGTTTTTGTTTGGACGCAGTCTACAGATACTCCTTTTAAAGGTTTTCAAGAGGGTAGAAGGTTTTCATTAACAATGAATGATATTGAAGTTTTAACAACTGAATACGCTGACGATATTAAATTATTAGCACCAAGAAATCAAACAAATAATTTAATTATAAAAGATTTTAAATCGGGTAACTTTAGAATAAGTGGAGATTACCCAATATTAGACCAAATTCAGAAAAAACAATTATTGTATGGTCGTTTTTTAAATTCAAATGATATTTCTTCTATCGCAAAAGTTGTTGTTATTTCAGAGGATATGTACAAACAGTTATTTGATAAAGATGAGTTTCCAGTTGGTCAATACATTAAAATAAATAGCATCAGTTATAAAGTAATTGGAGTATATAAGCCCTCAAACACCATAGATTTTGACGGCGATTGTGCATACATTCCTTTTTCTACATTTAAAAAAGTTTACAATACGGCAAACAAAGTAGATTGGATGATGATTACTGCGCATGAAGGCACGGACATAGAACAAATGGAAAGCGATGTGCTACTTACCTTAAAAGGATTGCATAAAGTGCACCCAGAAGATGAAAGAGCTTTTGGTAGTGTTAATTTAGCATTAGAAATAGGTAAAATAACGGGATTTCTAACAGGTATGCAGTTTTTAACGTGGTTTGTGGGTATTGCCACCTTAATTGCAGGTGTTTTTGCAATTGGAAATATTTTATTGATTACCGTAAAAGAACGCACGAAAGAAATTGGAATTAGAAGGGCTTTAGGCGCAACACCAAAAAGTATAAGACAGCAAATTATTTTAGAATCTGTTTTTTTAACAACTGTTGCAGGTATGTTAGGTATCATTTTTGGAGCTTTTGTTTTATTTTTAATAGACATGGCATTTGGCCAAGGAGAAGATGCGGCATTAGTAAACCCAACAGTGAACATACCAATTATTTTGATAGCATTTGTCACATTAATTGTGCTGGGAACCTTAATAGGTTTAATTCCTGCACACATGGCAACAGTAGTAAAACCAATAGAAGCATTAAGAGAAGAATAAAATCAATCAACAACAAATTATGAGTAAACGATCAAAAATTATTTTAGGAATTATAGTATTATTATTTGTAGTGGCCTTAATCTGGTTCGCTAAAAAGAATAATAAAGGTATTGTAGAGTTTGAAACAGAAACACCATTTAGAACCACAATTGTTAAGAAAACAGTTGCCACAGGTAAAGTAATTCCATTAGAAGAAATTGAAATTAAACCTCAAATAACAGGAATTATAGACAAAATAATGCTGTTAGAGGGTTCTAAAGTTAAAAAAGGAGACCTAATTGCTGTTGTAAGAGTTGTTCCTAATGAGCAATCTTTAATCAGTGCAAGAGGTCGGGTAGACAATGCCAAACTAAGAGTAAATAACGGAAAAGTTTCTTTTAAAAGAACGAAAAATTTATTTGATAAAGGTGTAGTTGCAAGGGCGGAGTACGAAGGTGTAGAATTGTCTTATGAGCAAGCCAAACAAGATTTAAAAAATGCTGAAAATGATTATTTAATTATCAAAAGAGGTTCAGCACTTTCTGGGGGCGCAGCAAACACTAATATTATTGCACAAATGTCTGGTACAATATTAGAAATTCCCGTGAAGGAAGGAGATCAAGTAATTCAGTCGAATAACTTTAATGCAGGTACTACTATTGCCTCGATTGCAGACATGAGTAAAATGATTTTTGAAGGAAAGGTAGATGAGTCTGAAGTTGGGAAATTGGTAAAAGGGACCTCTATTGAAGTTTCTATTGGTGCAATTGAAGGACAGAAGTTCCCTGCAAAATTAAACTTTATAGCGCCCAAAGGAACTGAAGAAGGTGGGGCTGTTCAATTTAAAATTAAGGCAGATGTTTCTTTAGATGATAAGTTTTTTATAAGAGCAGGGTATAGCGCAAATGCAGACATTGTTTTAGTTAAAAGAGACAGCGTTCTATCTATAAAAGAAGGTCTGTTGAAGTTTGATAAAAAAACAGAAGAACCTTATGTGGAGGTAAAGCAAGAAGATGGCCAATTTAAGAAGGTAACCGTAAAATTAGGAACTTCAGATGGTGTAAACGTAGAGGTCTTAGAGGGCGTTACGAAAGACGATGAAATTAAAATTTGGAACAAAGCGTCTAAAGACGATGATAAAGATAATAACGATTAATGAAAAGGAGTAATTAATTTCTAAAAGAGGTACTTGTGCTACAAGTTCCTCTTTTTGTTTTAAATTTTAAAGGGAAGAAAGGAGAAACAAGAACGAAGAGACAATAGGGAAGAAACTAGTAAATTAGAAGAAAATTAACGAGGTAAAAAGACCCTTATTAATACAAACAGTTAATTTCAAACTGATAACTAAAAACTATTTGCACTACCACCAAATTAAAAAGAATTTTTCTATTGCCCCATTTGGCTTTTTTAGCCAACATAACGGAGAAAATTCTCTTTCCAAATAGTCCTTAGAACTTTCTGTAAACTGTTTAAAAGATTGCCAATTTATGTTCTCATGAGGTATAACCAACCAATCTTTTTTATTGGGAATGTGAAATTTACAATCAAAAAATTGTGATAATTCCGTTTTATTAATATAATATCCAACAATACACTCTTTATTTATTTTTGATAATTGAACACTTTTATTTGAAAAAGGAACAAATAGCTGTGCTTTAAAATATACTTGTTGCGCTATGTTTTCTGAAGCTAAATGAATGCTTTTTAAATATTTTTCACATTCATTAGAATATAGCAGTGGTAACTGCTTCTCCTTAAGTTTAGTTAATTTTTCAAGTAAAGAGTCTTTTCTGTTCGGTCCAATAAAATGTTCAATTTCAGTTGTACCGATTGCAGCGTCATATACATAAAACTTATAGACAATTTCTAAGTGAATTGGTTTTTCATCTTTTAGAATGATACAATCTAGTTCTCCTAGCGTAATTTTTTCTTTTTGAATTTGAATGTTCTCTGAAATAATTTTTATAGATGAATTTTGAGCTAGTTCAAAGGATACAAAGCGCTCTATATATTTCCCTAAGCGTAATTTTTCGTCAATATAAATATTAATTTTTGAAGATTTAATAGGCAGTTGAAAATGCTCTAAACCAAGTATAATATTGTTTTTCCATAAACAACTCGTTTGTAAAAAACCATCATATCTTTTCTGTATGTCTTTTGTTTTTTGATTCATTTCAAATTCGAAGTTACAAATCTATTTTGTAAATTTAACTTTTAAAACAACCATATAATGCAATTCGAAACTTCGACTTTTAAATACTTACAAGATTTACATAAAAATAATAACAGAGATTGGTTTGCAGCAGAAAAAGAAACCTATTTAAAGGCGCAGCAAAACGCAAAAGATGTATTTGCGGTAATGCTTTTAAATTTGCAAAAGCATGATGAAATAGAGAAATCTAAAATGATGCGCATTTATAGAGATGTTCGTTTTTCAAAAGATAAAACCCCATATAAAGTACATTTTGCAAATTCGTATGCAAGATTAGGAAAAGAGTTAAGAGGAGGTTATTTTTTAAGAATTAGACCAGGTGCCTCTTTTTTAGCTGGCGGATTTTGGGAACCAAGTAAGGAAGATTTATTTAGAATTCGTAAAGAAATTGAATTAGATGCTTCAGAAATAAAAGGCATTTTAGATGATAAAAATTATAAAAAATATTTTGGCGGGAAATTTGAAAGCTTTTCTGAATTAAAAACAGCACCTAGAGGATTTGATAAAGAGCACCCAGATGTAGATTTATTGCGTAAAAAAGGATTTATAGCAAGCAGAAGCTTTTCAGATGCAGAGGTATTAGCTCCAAATTTTGCTAAAGAGGTAGATCAAAGTTTTAAAGCATTGCGTCCGTTTTTTAATCTTTTTAGTGATATTTTAACTACAAATTTAAATGGCGAGTCGGTTCTTTAGTTTTGTAAAATAAAGTTGCATTTAGAGGTTAAGTCTTATTGTTAAGATTCGCTTTTAAAAAGTAAAACAAGTTCCGTTTTGAGCGGGTTATTTCAATTTACTAATCCCTATTTTAAATTCTTGGAAACCTCTCTTTTTAAGACCAATACAGTAATTATTGTAGCTAAAGTGTCTGCTATAGGAAAAGACCACCAAACACCGTCAATACCATAATATATAGGCAAAAGATAAGCTAAAGGAATTAAGAAAATACCTTGTTTTAAAAGCGTTAGTAATAATGCAGGCATTGCTTTTCCGGCAGCCTGAAAATAAGCAGAACCAATTAATTGCATGGTTACAATTGGTGTAACCAAGAACACAATGAGCATAGCATCCGGTGTTTTTTCTAATAAGGTTGCATCATTTGTAAAAATCCAGATAATTTGTTCTTTAAAAATCACAATTCCAATAAAAACAAGAGTTCCTAGAATAGATCCAAAATAAATAGATTTCTTAATGGTTTCTTTTACTCTATCATTCTTTTTTGCACCAATGTTAAACCCAGCAACAGGTAAAAAACCTTGAGAGACTCCTAAAACGGGCGACAGTGCAAACATCATTACCCTATTTATAATTCCGAAAACTGCAATAGATATTTCTCCGCCATAGGTATACAGCGAGTAGTTCAAAACAATCATTAAAATACTAATTGCACCTTGTCTTACAATAGAAACACCTCCTAATTTGGCAATTTCTTGCACAATTTTAAAGTCTAACTTAAAGTTCTTTGGAATAATTTGTAATTCACTTTTAGAAGATAAAAAGAAATATAAAATATATAAACCACAACTTGCATAAGCGATAGAGGTTGCCAAACCGGCCCCATACATTCCCCAATTAAAATACTTAATAAATAAAATATCTAATAGAATATTTATAACAGACGGAACCATCATTGCATACATTGCAAATTTAGGTTTGCCCTCTGCTCTAATAGTCGGATTACCCATCATGGCGAAAGCTAAAAATGGAACTCCATAAATAATAACACCAAAATATTCTGATGCAATTGGTAATATTTCTCCTTTTGCGCCAAATAAGTTTAGAATAGGAACACTAAATACATTTCCAATAATCACAAATAGAATTGCTAAAATTACAGTCAAACAAATCTGATTTCCGAAAGTTAGAAAGGCTTTTTCTGGATTATTAGCACCTAATGCTCTAGATATAATTGAGCTTCCACCAATACCAATTCCCATTCCTATTGAAGAAATTAAAAAAGCAATTGGTAAGACCACTGTAATGGCTGCAATTGCCAAAACACCGATCCATTGACCCACAAAAATGGTATCAACAATCATATTTAAAGACATTACAAGAATTCCTATAGTTGCTGGAACTGCTTGTTTTATCAATAATTTACTTATTTTTTGGGTACCTAATTCGTTTGCTAATTTGTTCATATAAGAGTAACAAAGAACGTGAATTATAACTATTTTATCTAAAATGAAACATCAATAATTATTATAGAACTATTATATTTTATAAGTTTGTAGAAAATAGAACAATGAAGGATGTTTTTGAATTAGAGATAACAGTAGCTGCGGAAGATATAGATGCATTAAATCATGTAAATAATGTAGTTTATGTGCAATGGATGGATACTGTTGCTTATAAGCATTGGGCATTTTTAACTCAGAAAAATCCTTTATCTGAATATGTTTGGGTAGTTCTAAAGCATGAGGTTGACTACTTAAAACAAGCAGTTTTAGGTGATGTAATTACGGTTAAAACTTGGGTAGGAGAAACAAAAGGATTTAAGTCTGAGCGTTTAATGGAGTTTTACAAGCACAATCAATTGCTAGTAAAAGCAAAAACTGTTTGGGGAATGTTAGATGCTAAAAGCTCTAAACCTTCTAGAATTAGAGAAAATGTTTTAAAAGTATTACAACCTACTAAATAAAGGTATCTTTGCACAAAATTCAGAGACAAAATGGCTTCATTTTCAGACTTAGGCATCAAAGCATCCTATATAAAATCTATTAAAGAATTAGGGATTTCTAATCCTTCAGAAATTCAGGAATTAACGATTCCTATTTTATTAAAAGGGAAAACAGATTTTATTGGTTTAGCACAAACAGGTACAGGTAAAACTGCGGCTTTTGGTTTGCCTATTTTGCATCATATAGATGCAAGTTCAGACAATATACAGACATTGGTTTTGTCGCCAACAAGAGAATTGGTGCAACAAATTAAAAAACAACTCTTTAAGTTTACTAAATACGGCGAAGAGAAAATTTTTATTGAAGCTGTTTTTGGTGGAGAAAAAATAGACAAACAAATACACAACTTAAGAAGGACAACACACGTTGTTGTAGCCACTCCAGGAAGGTTAATTGATTTAATTGAAAGAGGAGATATTGATATTAGTCATGTAAAAACAGTTGTTTTAGATGAGGCTGATGAAATGTTAAGTATGGGTTTTAAACAAGATTTAAATAGAATCTTAAAGTTTTCCTCTCAAAATGATAGAAATACGTGGTTGTTCTCTGCAACAATGCCAGAGGAAATTAAACGTATTATTAAAACGTATATGGATTCTAATGCACCAAGAATTGAAGTAAATAAAAATGCTTTGGTAAACGCAAACATTAGACATCAATTTGTAAGAAGTTCACTAAAAGGAAAGTTTGGTGATATTGTTACCTTTATAGAGAAAAGAGGAGCACAACGTGGTATTATTTTCTGTAGAACCAAAGCTGGTGCACAAAACTTAGCTAACTTTTTGATAGAAGAAGGTTTTTCTGCGGGGGCTTTAGAAGGAGATATGCAACAAAAAGAACGCGATAAAGTAATGCGTGCTTTCAAAAAAGAAAACTTACAATACTTAGTTTCTACCGATGTTTCTGCTCGTGGTATAGATGTTAGTGGATTAGAGTTTGTAATTCACCATCAATTACCAGAACAATTAGAGTATTATACACATAGAAGTGGTAGAACAGCAAGAGCTGGAAGAACAGGGACTTCCTTAGCATTTATTTTACCCAATGAATTGGATAGAATTCATGAAATTCAAAAGGAATTAAATATAAAATTTACAGAAGTAAACGTGTAAAATGGAAGTTATTTATGTACTAGATATTTTAGGAACTTTTGCCTTTGCTATCAGTGGTGCATTGGTAGCTCTAGATAAAAAATTTGATATATTTGGTGTTATAATTATTGCTTTTGTTACTGCAGTTGGTGGCGGAATGCTTAGAGATGTTTTAATTAATGCACATCCTATAAACTGGATTGGAGATTTAAACTATTTATACATAATTTTTTCGGCAGTACTTTTTACGTTTCTTTTTAAAAGTAAAATTGCGCACTTAAGTAAAACCATGTTTTTGTTTGATACTATTGGTATTAGCGTATTTACATTATTAGGTTTACAAAAAGGGCTTTCTTATGACTTGCATCCAATTATTGCCATAATTATGGGAATGATATCAGCTGTTTTTGGAGGTGTTTTAAGAGATGTTTTAACTGCTAAAATTCCATTAATTTTTGAAAAAGAAGTTTATGCATCTGCTTGTTTACTTGGTGGGATCAACTATTTAACATTAAATTATTTTAAGGTAGACGAAAATATAAATTTTATAATTTCTGCAATTGTTATTGCAAGCATTAGAGCAATTGCTGTGAAATTTCATTTAGAACTTCCTAAGATTAAAAACGATTTATTTACAACCTCTAAAAAATAAGTATGGTGGTTTTTGAGACTATTTCAGATTTTAAAAAAATGGTTGGTAAAGAGTTACCAATTGGAAACTGGTATATAATTACACAAGAAATGATTACTGATTTTGCCAATGCAACTTTAGATAAACAATGGATTCACGTGGATGAAGCCAGAGCTGCAAAAGAATCTCATTTTAAAAGTACCATAGCACACGGGTTCATGTCGGTAGCTATGATTTCTAAATTACTTGAAGAAGCTTTTACTATTAAAAGTTTAAAAATGGGGTTGAATTACGGTTTAAACAAAGTTCGTTTCCCTAATGCGGTTCCTGTAAATAGTCAATTAAGAATGCATTCTAAAGTGTTGGATATACAGCCATTAGTAAATAATGGGGTGAAGGCAACATTCTCTTGCACCCTAGAGATAAAGGGTCAAGATAAACCGGCCTGTGTTGCAGAGTTTTTAGCTGCTTTTTATGAGTAAGAATGGTGTTTAATTAATAGAAATAACTGCTTCTTTAAACAAACTAGCTTTTGCTTTAAAGAAAGAATTCTCTAAATTAATTGCCTTTAATTTAGAATCAATATATTTTTCCTCTCTATAATTCACTAAGAATAAAGAGCTTTCTCCTAAAAAGAATTTACGTTCTTCCGCCTGCAGTAGGAGACCATAATCTCTAACAATTTTTAATGTGAAGTTATTTTGTAAAATATAAGAAGCTAGTTCTTGCTGTATTGCATTTATTTTATTTTTGATGACCACTTTTGTCGCATCATTCTCTAGTTCTTTATCTTGTAATTTTATTTTAGCTAGTTTTAATTCCCCTCTTTCTTTTCTTATAAATAGAGGGATGCTAAAATTTAAGCCTGCTTTATAATTAGTAATATTAAAAGAATTTATCTGTTCTTTGTTAGCGGAAAGAAAATTATATTGAAAATCTATTCTAGGTAGTAAGTTGTTCATTTTTAAACGTCTATTTACATCTAAACTTTTAATATTGAAACCTAAAGATTTTATTTTCGGATGGTTCTCAATATCAAAATTTTCATCGTTAAATAGTGCAATGTTAAATGTCTTATTAATTACAGTAACCGTTTTTAAATCGGGTATTATATTTTCTTTTAATTCGATTGGCGTATTCTCATTTAACCATAAATAATTCGACAATTCTAACCGAGATTTTATGAGTTTAATATTTGCTTTTTCTAGATTTAATCTTCTAGAGTTTAATGTAATTTCTGCTTCTAGGGTATCAATAGCTGGTTTATCACCCTCTTGAAAAGCTCTTTTTGTAGCTTCAAAACGTGTTTTTGCATTGTTCACAAATGAAATATATACGCGTTTTTCTTTGTAGGTTTTTAACCAATTAAAATAAGATAAAGAAGCATCATATAAAACCGTATTTACTAATATTTGTTGGTCTTCTTTCGCCTGATTTAAAAAGAATTTTGCTTGTTTTAATGCAGTCATTCTTTTGTTAATTAAAAAACCTTTTGCAAACGCTATAGAAATACCAGCACTATACAAACCATCCAAAGGTATCTTATTTTCCTGATTTAAGTATAGCCCTTCATTTTTTTCATAGTTTCCTTTAAACTCGACACCATACCATGTTGGAATTTTAAAAGCAGCATTTAACTTGTTGTAATATGTGGTTCCTTTAAATATTTTTTCATTAAAATCAACTTCAATTTTAGGGTCAAAAGCACCTCTTTTTTTTAACAGTTGAGCTTCACTACTATTAATAATTAGATTTGCCTGTTTTACAATAGGGTGGTAATTTTTAACGTAGCCTAAATATTCAGATAAAGTTATTTTATTTAGAATATCATTTTGTGCATTTTGCTGCCAAATAACGAATAGGCAGCAAATCATTATATATTTTTTCATACCCCTACTTTTTAGCGCTATATTTTTCTTTTTTATTTACTTTTGGCTGATAATAGTTAGGAGGGAAGCTGTTTAGTTGTCTCCATAATTCAAACCAAATAGGTACATTTTCTAGAAGTGCAATAGTTTTTGCGCCAGAACCCACTCTTATGGCAGTAGGCCAGGCATGGTCTTTTTCATCGGGTGCTAGTAGTACTCTATATTTGCCATTATTACTAATAAAACGTTCAATGGCAACTACTTTTGCACCATAGGTCCCGTAAGAAACATTTGGCCATCCAGAAAATATAATTGCAGGCCAGCCGTCAAATTGCACACGCACCTTCTCATTGATATGCAATAATGGCAAGTCTATAGGTCTTACAAAGGTTTCTACGGCTAAATCATAATTTTGTGGCATAATGCCTACCAAAGATTCTCCTTCTTTAAAGGTGCCTCCAATACCACTTTTTAATGCTTTATTTATAAAACCATTTTGTGGTGCAGTAATGTATAAAAGACCGTTTCTAATTTTGTAATTACTGTTTCTATTTTCTAGTTTAGAAACTTGAGCTTGTGCATCAAATCCATTAGACTTTGCGGTAAACATATTACTTTGTGATTTAGATATTTTATCTACAAATATTGCTCCAATTCTTGTTAGTTCTAAAGTTGCATTTAAAGCCTCATTTTTACTAACTAATAATTTATTTTCATGAGAAATTAGCTTCGCTTTTGTTTCTTGAAGTTTTAAGCCTTTTTTTTCTACATCTACAACCGCTTTTAAACCTTCTTTCTGAAGTATTTTTGTTCTAAAATACTGCTTTTCTGCAATTTTTAAATTCATTTTTGCAGCTTCAAAATCGATACTATCACTTTTAACCTTTAGTTTAGATTGTAGTATTTTATTCTTAGTTTGCTCAGTTTTTAAACCTTGCTCTTTTTGCAACGCAAATACTTGCCTCTCTAATGCAGAAACTTTACTTTGGTAAGCTTCTACTGAAGATGATTTAGCATTAATTTGCTCTTTAGTGCGTTCTATGAGTTGTTTATCAAAATACTCGCTTTTTACTTCAGAAATTCTAAGAATTGTATCTCCTTTTTTTACAAAATCACCTTCTCTTACAAACCATTGTTCTATTCTTCCAGGAATTTGAGATTGTATAGTTTGCGGTCTTTGACCAGGTGTTAACGTTGTTACTAAGCCCTGACCTGTAATATTCTGTGTCCAAGGTAAAAAAAGCATAATAAAGGCCAAAACTGCAAATACTATCAAGAATGTATTTAGGGATTTATAATAATTTTTATTAAAAATATGCGCACCAGATTTAAAGGTGGTTAAATCTATTTTTTTATTTAATTGATTGTTAGATATATTTAACATAGCTATTAATTTATAGATTTAATTTCTCCTTTTTCTAATGTAATTGTTTCTTTGCATTGAGCTTTCCAGCTCTTTTTACTGCTTACTACAATTAGTGCCCAAGGTCTTTTTACATCGGTTAAATAGCGTATTATTTTTGTGGTTTCCTCTAAATTAAATTGATCTAGCGGATCTTCTAAAATCATAATTCTGGGTTGCTTTATTATTGCTCTTGCTAAAATTATCTTTTTGGCAATGGTATAAGACATTTGTTTTCCTTCAGGATAAAGAACCGTTTCTAGGCCATTTGGCTGTTCTTTTAAAAATTGATTTAGACCTACCGTATCCAAAGCATTAAAAATAATAAGATCAGTTACCTGTCTATTTCCAAAAACTAGATTATCTCTAATACTGCCTTCAAAAGGAGTTTCATCTGAGAGAGATAGGCCCAGTTGAGAGCGGTAATGATTTAAGTGTAAGCTAGCCAACGATAAGTTATTAATATAGATATTTCCTTCTGTTGGTTCTATAACACCAGAAATTAAACGCAACAAACTAGATTTACCAGCTCCACTTTCCCCTTGAATTAAAATTCTACTCGTTGGAGTTAAAATCAAAGAAATATTGTTAATAATTCCTTTTTTTCTGTTGTCTACTCGATAAGAAACTTCATCTAATTCTAGAGTTACGCCATTTTTAAACATTGGTTTTTCGCCATCTTGTGATTCTAATTCTTTATCTACAACCTGCCCAATCTTTTCTATAGATGTTAGTACATCATATAAAGATTCTAGGCCGATAATTAGTTTTTCTACAGACTGTATTACCAATAAGATGATAATTTCTGCAGCAACAAATTGTCCAATATTCATTTCTTGATTCAGTACTAAAGCACCTCCAATTAATAACAAGCTTGCAGTTACAATTACCTTAAAACCAATCATTTGACTAAATTGCAATAACAGTATTTTAAAATGGTTCTCTCTTGCTTTTAAGTACTGGTCTACCAAGTCGTCATTTTTTTGAATTGCTAAATTGGTATTTCCAGATAGTTTAAAACTTACCACTGTTCTCGCAATTTCTTGAATCCAATGAGCAACTTTATATTTTGTTTGAGATTCAGCTAAACTTGTTTCTAATCCTTTTTGTGCCGTAAATTTAAAAACGATGTAAATTAGTAAGAGTAAAAGAATTCCAAAAATGATAAAAAATGGATGGTAAAATGAGAGTAGAATTAATGCAAATATAATTTGTAATAATGCTGTGGGTGCATCAATTAAAATTTTAGATAAACCCTTTTGAATGGTTAGCGTATCAAAAAAACGATTAGCCAATTCTGGTGGATAATAATTGCGTAATTCGTTCATTTTTATTTTTGGAAAACGGTAGCTCAACTCAAAAGAAGCTCTTACAAAAATTCTTTGCTGAATAGTTTCTATAATTCGAAGTTGCATTAATTGCAGGGCGCCAGAAAAGATAACTCCAGAAGTTACTACAATAACCAAAATAATCCAAGAAGTAGAAATTTGCGCTCCTTGTATTAAGTTAATAATTGCCTGAATTCCCAGGGGTAATGAAAGTGCAACTACACCTCCAAAAATAGCATAATAGAAGATTTGAAAAATATCTTTTTTTTCTAATTTTAAAAGACTAATAAACCGTTCCCAAGGTGTAAGTTGTTTGTTGTTCATGTTTATTTCAACGTATTTTCAACAAGGTGTATAAAAAAAGATGTAGTTGTCTTACCATCTTTACAATTTGTAATTGAAGGAAAATGTTCATTTAAAAAGTTTTGGTGCAAACCACCTTCCAAAATAGAGCTTGCCAAACTTAAAGCAAATAAGTAATCTGGGTTTATAGCTAAAATCATTTTTTCTAATCGAGTAATTAATCTTTTGTAAATTTCAAAATAGCCCTCTTTATTTTCTATATCCACTTCTTTGGTTAGAAAAGATTTTGAACTTTCATTTACTATAATTTTATATAGAATTACTTCATCAATATGAGAAAAATCACTGTCTATTGCAATAGTCTTTGTAACGACTTCAATTGCTTTTTCTAACTTTACTTTAGGTGCAGAAATGCTGAAGGTTTCTATAACTAATTGATACTCTAACCATGCCCAATACCAAGAGGATAAATACAATAAAAGTTTGTGTTTGCTTTCAAAATATCTATAAATAGAGCTTTCGTTAGAACCAATCTTAAGACCTAATTTTTTAAAAGTAAAATTATCAAAACCAATTTCATGTATTAGCAGAATACTATGTTTAATAATTCTTTTGCCTAAGTCCGATGTTTCTGGGTCTTTTAAATAAATTTGATTAGGAACAGCAATTTTTAAAACAGATAATAAATTCTTCATAATAAAATATTAGTATTTAGTGCAAATATAATAGTAATACTATCATTTTGGAATGTTTTGCTATTTGTTTTCTAAACTTTAACATTTTATGGGTGGTAGGGATTAAAAGCAAAATAGTAATTTAAGAACTTATAGCATAGGGCTTATAGCACTTAAAACTAACCTAATTAATGTTTTACTAATTGTATTTTAAGTAGTATATTTGCAACTAAGACAGAATACACTTCGATTATTCCATAAGTTAACTTTAACTTTGATTTTGAATTTATGAGTTTAGTATTTTATCTTAATCAAGAATAATAACATAAAACCAGTAGTATTTTAATGGCCAAATCGCAGCAAACATTTAGTAAGAGTGAAAAGGAAAAGAAACGTTTAAAAAAGCGTTTGGATAAGCAAAAGAAAATGGACGCTAGAAAAGCGGACAAAGATGAGAACGGTTCAACGGGAATTCAATTTGCATATGTAGATCATAACGGAAACTTAACAGACACTCCGCCAGATCCAGAATTAAAAGTAGAATATGAACTGGAAGATATTCAGATTTCTGTAACTAAAAAGGAAGATTTACCAGAAGAAGATCCTGTTAGAAAAGGTAAAGTTTCTTTCTTTGATACCTCTAAAGGTTTTGGTTTTATTATTGATATGGAGAACAATGAAAAATATTTTACACACGTAAGTGGTTTAATAGATGACATTGCAGAGAATGATAAAGTCTCTTTTGAATTAGAAAGAGGAATGCGCGGTATGAATGCTGTAAAAGTGACAAAGATTTAATTCTTATTTTAAATATATAAAGCCTTTTCATTTTAATGAAAAGGCTTTATATATTAATTTTATAATACTAAAATAAATATTTTAAGCATTATAGAACTCCATACTTTCTTTAATCAAATCTTCTGGTACTTTACAATCTAGTTTGTAATCTTCAAAATCTTTTAGCAGTACAAAGTTTACTTGACCGTTTACATTTTTTTTATCATGTTTTAGCAATTCCATGATTCCAGTAAAATCATCTGTTAAAAGAGTTGTTTTACTATAAATAGACAAAATAAGATCTTTTACTTCTTTTACTTTTTCTGTTGGAAACCCTAATGATTTAGCTGACATAAAGCATTCGCAGACCATACCAATAGCAATTGCTTCGCCATGTGTTAAGCTTTTTTTGTCTTCAGACTCTAAATAAAAAGACTCAATAGCGTGCCCAAGCGTATGACCGAAGTTTAAAATTTTACGAATATTTTGTTCTTTAGGATCCTTTAAAACTACTTCGTTTTTTATTTCAATAGATCTAAAGATTAAATCTTCAATTTTTAAATCTTTGTTGTTTTTTATTTCATTAAATAAGGTAACATCGTAGGTAATCCCATATTTAATTACTTCTGCAGTGCCAGATTTAATTTCTCTATCAGAAAGCGTAGTTAAATAGGCGGTATCTACAAGTACCATTTCAGGATTTGCAAACAATCCAATCTGATTTTTAAGCACGCCTAAGTCAACACCCGTTTTCCCACCAACAGAAGCATCTACCATAGATAATAACGTAGTCGGAATATTTACAAAATCAATTCCACGTTTAAAGCAGGAAGCTACAAAACCTCCTAAATCCGTAATAACTCCACCACCTAAAGTGATAATCAAACTCTTTCTATCTCCGCCTAATTCTGTAATTGCATTCCAAACACCAATACAGGTTTCTAAATTTTTATTTATTTCACCAGATTCAATTTCAATAACCTCAATTCTCTTATCTGTTTGTAAATTCGGAATAAATTTAGGATAACAAGATTTAAAAGTATTTTCATCTACCAAAATAAAGAGCGTAGAATAGTTGTTTTCCGCAATTAAATTGGATAACGAATTGTATCCTTTGTCCTGGAAATGAACGGGATAACTAATAGCTTGAATGGAATTCATGATAAAATTATTGAGTGTGCAAATTAAACAGATTTTTTCGAATTATATATAATCTTGAGGTATATTTGTTATAATTAAAAATCGATTGAATGAAACTTTTTGATAATACCGAAATCGCATTTTCCCTGAAAACATATTCTGAGTTAGAGAGAGCTTATTTTTTGTTTAAAATGATTCAAAACCAACCAATGGTTAGAATAGGAACCGCAGTAACAAATTTTGCTTTAAAAGCAAAATTACCAGTAGAGGGATTAATTCGTGCTACTGTTTTTGATCATTTTTGTGGGGGTACAAATGAAGAAGATTGTTTACCAAGCATTGAAAAGTTATATACTAAAGGAGTTTCTTCTGTATTAGACTATTCTGTAGAAGGTAAAGAGGAGGAGAGCGAGTTTAATGATACGGTTAGAAAGATTTTAAAGATTATTAATTTTGGACAGGAAAGAAAATCAATTCCATTTGCAGTATTTAAACCTACAGGTTTTGGACGCTTTTCGATTTTTCAAAAAGTAACAGAAAAAGTAGCATTAACAGTAACCGAAGAAGCAGAGTGGCAGAGAGTAATAGTTCGTTTTCATACCGTTTGTAAAGCTGCTTTTAAAAATAATGTACCTTTATTAATTGATGCGGAGGAAAGTTGGATGCAAGGAGCTGCGGATACTTTAATAGAAGAAATGATGGAAACTTATAATAAGGAAAAAGCCATTGTTTTTAATACATTGCAAATGTATCGCCATGACCGTTTAGATTATCTAAAGATTTTGACAGAAAAAGCAAATCAAAAGGGATTTCATATTGGGATGAAGGTAGTGCGTGGAGCGTATATGGAGAAAGAACGCCAAAGAGCTAAAGAAAAAGGATATAGTTCTCCTATTTGCGCAGATAAACAAGCTACAGACCTTAATTATGATTCTGCTATAATATTTATGATGGAGCAGCCAAATATGGCCTTGTTTGCAGGTACCCATAATGAAGAAAGCACATACTTATTAATGGACTTAGCAAAAAAATACAACATTTCCAAGGAAGACAACCGTCTTTGGTTTGGACAATTATATGGTATGAGTGATAATATTAGTTTCAATTTATCTGAAGTAGGGTATAATGTAGCAAAATACCTTCCTTTTGGACCTGTTAGAGACGTTATGCCATATTTGATAAGAAGAGCAGAAGAAAATACTTCAGTAGCAGGGCAAACAAGTAGAGAGTTAAATTTGATAGGTGCAGAGCGTAAACGTAGAAAAGTATAATGCAAACCATAGATGAAATTAAAGAATTGCTGCACAAGAACAAGCTGAGATTGTATCAAGAATTGTCTCAGAGCAAAGAAGCAATGTATTTAATTAAAAAGTCTACGCATGCGAACTTATCAGAAGAAGAGAAGCTAAAAATTAAGGTACAACTCTTAGATATTTGTAAAGCAATACCAGCCTTTGCCGTGTTTATGCTTCCAGGTGGTGCACTTTTATTACCGTTATTAATAAAGCTAATTCCAGATATTTTGCCATCTGCATTTCAAGAAAACCCACCAAGACAAAAATAATTTCAAAGGTATATATAAGTATTTTTTTTGTATTCTTCAAGACTTACGAATACTCAGTTCTGTTTATTTTAGCAAAGTAAATACTACTTAAAACTGATGCTTATCCGTTTCGCAACAATTTATTAACCTTCAAAATTCAAAAAAAACGGTTAGAATTCGTTTAAATTGTATTGAATCAACTACTTTTGCACGAAATTTAAGAAAGCACGCATGCATCAAATTAGAAATATTGCTATTATAGCCCATGTCGATCACGGGAAAACAACATTAGTTGACAAGATTATTGATCAAGCAAAAATCTTAGACGATCGTAAAGAACGTAAAGATTTATTGTTAGATAATAACGATTTAGAACGTGAAAGAGGAATTACAATTCTTTCTAAGAACGTTTCTGTAATGTACAAAGGCACAAAAATAAACGTAATTGATACCCCTGGTCACGCCGATTTTGGTGGTGAAGTAGAGCGTGTATTAAAAATGGCTGATGGTGTTTTATTATTGGTAGATGCATTCGAAGGGCCAATGCCGCAAACTCGTTTTGTATTAGGTAAGGCTTTAGACTTAGGTTTAACTCCTATTGTTGTTGTGAATAAAGTAGACAAAGAAAATTGTACTCCTGATATTGTTCATGAAAAAGTTTTTGACTTAATGTTTGCATTAGAAGCAACAGAAGAGCAATTAGATTTTGCTACTGTCTATGGTTCAGCCAAAAACAATTGGATGAGTACAGACTGGAGAAACGAAACAGACAATATTATTCCTTTATTAGATGCCGTTTTAGAATCTATACCTGCAACTAAATACAATGAAGGTACACCGCAAATGCAAATTACTTCTTTAGATTTTTCATCTTTTACAGGTAGAATTGCTATTGGACGTGTATTTCGTGGAGATTTAGAAGTTGGTAAAGACTATATGTTATGTAAGGCTGATGGTTCTTCTAAAAAAGTAAGAATTAAAGAATTACATGTATTCGAAGGAATGGGTAAAATTCAAGTAGAAAAAGTACCTTGTGGAGATATTTGTGCAATAACAGGTATTGATGGATTTGAAATTGGTGATACAATTGCAGATTTAGAGAACCCAGAAGCATTGCCAAGAACAGAAATAGATCAACCTACCATGAGTATGTTGTTTACAATTAATAATTCTCCTTTCTTTGGTAAAGAAGGTAAATTTGTTACTTCGCGTCACATTCGTGACCGTCTGTTTAAAGAATTAGAAAAAAACTTAGCATTAAAAGTTGAAACTACTGATAGTGAAGATAAATTTAACGTTTTTGGACGTGGAGTTTTACACTTATCGGTTTTAATTGAAACAATGCGTAGAGAAGGATATGAATTACAAGTGGGAAGACCACAAGTAATCTTAAAAGAAATTGATGGTAAAAAGCATGAGCCAATGGAAACATTGTCTATTGATGTACCAGAGGATATGGCCTCTAAAGCAATTAATTTAGTATCTCTTAGAAAAGGTGATATGTTAATTATGGAGCCTAAAGGAGATTTACAACACTTAGAATTTTCAATTCCCTCAAGAGGATTGATTGGTTTAAGAAACAGAATTCTAACAGCTACAGCTGGTACTGCAATTATTAATCACAGATTTAGTGAATATGGCCTTTATAAAGGAGATTTTACTGAAGAAGTAAAAGGAGCAATTGTTTCTTCTGCAGCGGGTAAAGCAACTGCATATGCATTAAATCGTTTACAAGATAGAGGACGTTTCTTTATCGATGTGAACCAAGAGATTTATATTGGCCAAGTAATTGGAGAAAATAGTAAATCTGATGAAATGGCAGTAAACTTAATTAAAGGAAAGCAATTGACAAACATGCGTAAATCTGGAACAGATGAAGCTATGAAAATTGCACCAAAAGTAGATTTCTCTTTAGAGGAAAATATGGAATATATTAAGTCAGATGAGTATTTGGAAGTAACTCCAGCAAACTTAAGAATGCGTAAAATTGTCTTTAAAGGATAATTTTTAAAAGTGTAAGATATTTAAAAAGCTCAAGATGAAAATCTTGAGCTTTTTTTATGTTTGTATTTTTTTCTTATTTATCTAAATACCAACGATACCCAAAAGTAATCATAGCAGTAGATCCAAATGAAATAGGGGAGTCTCTATTAAACGGATTCACTTCAACAGAAGTAATCCAATACCCATTTTCCATAGATTCAAAAGTGGCTTGTGTATACAAATGAAAAGGCCAAGGTCTAACACCAAATGTAAGGTTAGTTGTGTTAAATTTCTTACCAATCCCTATTTTACCTGTTACTAAAGTAGGAAATGCAAAACCACCTTCATATTCAAATATAAAATTATTTTCATTAATTAAGGTTTTTCCCCAAAGTACAGAGGTTCCTGGAAAAGGAAACATTTCATCTGATATAAATGCTACTCCAAAATTCCACTCTATAAAAGAGTTTTCACTAGTCCATTTAGAAGCTTCTTGTCCGTTAGTAGTATTTATTAAAAATAAAAAAAATAGTGTACTAAAAAGTAGTGGTTTCATAAGATCTGATTATTTATTGGAAATGTATTAATTAGCGTGCTATTTGCTATTATTAGCAAATGAAGATAGTTAATAAAATTTAAATGGAAAATAGCAGTGCTTTAGTTCTCACTATAATAAATACTTTTGCATATTAATTTTAGAGATTAAAATATTTATTAGGTAAGTACTTTATTAAGTTTCTTCATTTAGTATCTATTTTAAAGTGAACTCTTAGACCGCAAAGAAACTAGGCCTAAAATAGGACCAATTGCTAAGAGCAAAAAGACAAAAGCAGATGACGTACTTTGAAAAACGCTGCTAATTAATTGTATGCTAAGAATGGTAATCGAGAAACCAACACAGTTTACGATGGTAAGTGCAGTTCCCTTGTCTTTCTCTGGAACATTTTGTGCCACTAAAGTAGAAAATAATGGCGAGTCTGCGATGACCACCATTCCCCAGAAAAGTAGAAAGAGAATAAAAAGTATTTCATTTTCTACGAGAAAAAAGAAAGGAGCGCCTAAACAGCAAGCGCAAGAAAGTAACAAGCAGTTAAAAGCTATTTTTTTTGTTCCGTGTTTTTCAGCTAAATAACTTCCTAGAACGCAAGAGATACTGCCAATACCAATAATAAAGAAAGAAAATAAGGAGATGTTAAACTGCACCTTTGGATAAAATTCTGAATAGGTTTTTAATAAAACAGGTACAAATGCCCAAAAGGTATAGAGTTCCCACATATGTCCGAAATAACCAAAAGCAGCTGTTCTAAAAGCCTTGTTTTTAAAAACTTTAAAGCAAATGGTAAGATCTAAAGAGGTTCCGTTTTTACAATAAGGTCCGTTACTTACAAAAATGAATAGCAGACAACCGCCAAAAACAGCCAGGCCAGAAATAGATAATAGCACCGTTTCCCAAGAAAAAGCCTGCATGCTGTCTTTTAGTAAATGAGGCAGTGCAGTACCTAAAACTAAAGCGCCTACCAAGTATCCCAAAGAAGTACCCAATCCTTTTTTATAATGATCGGTAGCAATTTTCATTCCTATTGGATAAATTCCTGCTAAGAAGAAGCCTGTTAAAAAACGTATAATTAATAAGGTGGATAGCGTATTCAACTTAAAAATTAAACACGTATTACACAGTGCTCCTAGTAAAGCGCAGAAAAAAAAGACTTTGGATGGCGAAAATCGATCTGCAATTGTAAAGAGTGCGAATAATAATGTTCCTGCAATAAAACCAAATTGTACAGCGGATGTTAAATCTTCTAAAGCACTAGTTTGTAAACTGAAATTCTCTATTAAATCATTTAATACTGCATTGCCTGCAAACCACAAAGAGGTGCAGCAAAATTGTGAAATAACAATAATTGGAAGTATTTTTTTATGATGTTTCATTTACATTGCGAATCTATTGAAAAGAATGCAACATTCAAATTAAAAATATCTTAGAAATCAGATTGTTTATATATCTTTGAGTAGATGAAAAAAGTCAAAATTATAGAATGCCCAAGAGATGCCATGCAAGGCATAAAATCGCATTTTATTCCCACAGAAAAAAAAGCATTGTATATCAATACGCTTTTAAATGTAGGTTTTGACACCATAGATTTTGGTAGTTTTGTTTCTCCAAAGGCGATACCGCAAATGCGGGATACTGCTGCTGTTTTAGCAAAGTTAGATTTGTCTAAAACCAATAGTAAATTATTGGCAATTATTGCCAATGTAAGAGGCGCAAAAGATGCTGCACAATTTGAAGAAATAGACTATTTAGGTTATCCGTTTTCTATTTCAGAAAATTTTCAAATGCGTAATACGCACAAAACCATTGCAGAATCTATTACAGCATTAGATGAAATTTTAAGCATTGCAGATCAATCTAAAAAAGAAGTAGTTGCATATTTATCAATGGGTTTTGGTAATCCTTATGGAGACCCTTGGAATGTAGATATTGTAGGAGAATGGACAGAGAAATTGTCTAAAATGGGAGTGCAAATACTATCGCTGTCAGACACCATTGGTAGTTCTACACCCGAAGTAATAGATTATTTATTTTCGAATTTAATTCCGGCCTATTCAGAAATTGAATTTGGTGCACATTTGCACACCACACCAGACAAATGGCACGAAAAAGTAAATGCTGCTTTTAATGCAGGTTGCCATCGTTTTGATGGTGCTATAAAAGGCTATGGCGGTTGTCCAATGGCAAAAGATGAGCTAACAGGAAATATGCCAACTGAAAAATTAATTTCTTACTTTAACCAACAAAAAGTAGATACCAATATAAAGGCAATGAGTTTTGAGAGTGCCCACAATAAAGCGTTGGAAGTTTTTAACTTCTAGTATTTTATAAAAAAGAACCTACAGCATACAACGTATTTAATTATGAAAATTATTAAAATATTCCTTCTATCCGTTATTATACTTACTTCTTGTAAAAAAAATGATGGTGTAATTAACTTTACCTTTTTACAACTGAATGATGTCTATGAAATTGCCCCAATACAAGGTGGTGCTTTTGGCGGAATGGCAAGGGCAGAAACGGTACATAAAGATTTACTGAAAGAAAATAAAAACACAATGCTTTTTATGGCAGGAGATTTTCTGAACCCATCTTTAATAGGAACTTTAAAAGTAGGAGGTGAGCGTGTAAAAGGAAAACAAATGGTAGAAGTAATGAATGCCATGAATTTTGATTTGGTAGCTTTTGGAAATCATGAGTTTGATGTTTCTAAAGATGATCTTCAAAAAAGACTGAATGAAAGTAATTTTCCATGGATTTCTGCAAATGTAAAATTAAAGATAAAAGATACGGTGAGTTCTTTTTACAAAGAAAGAAAAGGCAAACAACAACCGGTAAATAAAACCTTTGTAAAAGAGTTTGCAGATGCAGACGGCACTAAAATAAAAATAGGGTTTATAAGTGTTTGTATACCATCTAACCCTAAAGATCATGTGGAGTATGGAAATATGTTTGCAGAAGCAAAAGCGTCTTATGCGGATTTAAAAGATCGTGTAGACGTAGTCTTTGGATTGACCCACGTAAAATTAGCTAATGATAAAAAAATTGCAAAGTTGTTACCTAACTTACCTTTAATTATGGGCGGACATGAACACGAAAATAGTGTTAATTTTGTGGGTGATGTGCAGATTTCTAAAGCAGATGCAAATGCTAAAACAGTTTTTGTGCATAGAATTTCTTATAATAAAAAAACGAAGAAAACTCTAGTAGTTTCAGAATTAAAAGAAATAAATTCTGCTATTAAAGAGGATGAAAAAGTAGCCGCTATTGTAACTAAATGGCAAGATATTTTAAATACAAAGCTAAAAGACATTATCAGCAATCCTGCCGAAGTTGTGTTTACTGCAGATACTCCTTTAGACGGTCGAGACAGACCTATTAGAAGCATTCAAACCAACTTAGGCTCTGTTATCACAAAAGCAATGTCTTTCGGGTTTAATAATGCCGTAGATGCTGCCCTTGTAAATGGGGGTTCTATTAGAATAGATGATCAATTAAGTGATGCTATTACTGCCGTAGATATTTTTAGAGTATTGCCTTATGGAGGTGCTGTTTTAAAAGTAGATATTACAGGGCGCCTGCTAAAACGGGTTTTACAATATGGAAAACTAGCAGAAGGCACAGGTGCTTATTTACAAAGATACAATGCTACTGTTGTAGATAAGGTTTGGTATATTAGAGGGAAATCATTAAATGAAACTAAGACCTATACAGTTGCTTTTTCAGATTACTTATTAAAGGGCTTGGATATTCCTTTTTTATCAGACAAAAGTGCGGGTGTTTTAAAGATTTATAAACCTTCAGGAAAAGAGTTGTCTACAGATATTAGAAAAGTAGTAATTGCCTACTTAAAATTAGAGACAAAAAAGCGCGCTAATTAATAGCACGCTTTTTGTAATAAAAATTTTTATCTAAAATCTAAATTCTACACCACCGTAAATTCCGAATGGATGTCCTGGTCTTAAACCTGAAGGAACTCTAGAAACTGCATATGTATTGTTAAACACATTAATGATATTTGTAGTTAAATTCAATCTTTTAGTCATAGCATACTTTGCAGAAATATCTACAATAAAATTTGAGGCTACTTTTTCATTATTAGGAATACTTCCCGCACCTGGTTGTGTTCTAAATTCCCCGTTGAATCTTCCGTTTAGGTTGATTTCAAAATCTGAATGCTCTATTGAAAGTGTAGTATTGAATTGGTGTTTTGGTATGTATGGCATTTCATCTCCAGAAGCAATCGTTCCCCACAAACCATCTGAACTACCAAAGGCATTTTGAAACTCTGAATTAGTATATGTATATCCAAGAGAGATTGGTACAGAAAATTTATTTCCCTTTTTCGCTATATTATAGTTTAGTAAAAGTTCAAATCCGTTTACATTTACTTCCCCTGCATTAAATTGGTCTAAAGAACCAGTACCACCACTTGCAGCCAAATCGCTTCCTAAAAGATTTGAATAATCATTAAAGAATCCAACAAATTCTCCTTTTAAACTCCCGATGTTAAAACGTGTACCTAATTCGTAATTGATACTCTCTTCAGGTGCTTGTCCGTCTTGATTTCCCGGAGGAGAAAAACCTTTGTGTAATCCACCAAATATAGAAAAATCGTTATTAAATTTATAGTTGGTTCCTATTCCAGGAATAAAGACAGCTACAGAATTTTCTCTTGTTGCTAAATCAACGCCTGTTCTGTTTACATCGCTTTTACCAAAATCTTCTCTCTGTAAGATGATGTTTTCATATCGAACACCTGGAGTGAACGTCCAATTGTTATATTTTAATTTATAAGTAATATAAGAAGCAAAAGCATTAGCACTGCTAATTCTGTTAGCATTTGTACCAGGTGTTCCTGCAGTGGTTAAAGTCATAGCACCCTCATTGGAAATACTGTATTTATCTACCCATTGAAAACGATCTTCTTCATCATAATGAAATCTAAAACCAATTTCTATATCATGAAACGCATCACCCGTATACCAATGATAATCTAGTTTTGTTTGAATACCTTGTGCATAATATTTTCTATTATTAGCTTTTATACCTAGAGCATCTGCAGCAGAGTTTGCACTACCATTTATAATAGTAAAATGATCCGATAATGTGGAAGTATCTGCTAGAATATCTGCTATCTTTTGCTTATTTCCATTAAAAGTAACATCATTTAATTTGTACCAATTTCTAGCAAAGTTATTTTGATAGGCCGTAGTAGTAATTCTTAGGTTTTTAGAGAACTCTAGCGTATGTGTTAACATGTATTGTGAATGATCTGTGGTCATTTTATCGTTATTAGAAGCAGCGTATCTAGAAAATGGATTCGCATTAAAATCTTCTTCAGATAATCCTAAATATGTTTCGTTACCAACTTCATCTGCATATTGAAACTTAAATTCTAAGGACTGTTTTGCAACAGCGGTAGGAAATAAATTTGTTTTAAATTTAGCAACAACATCATTTTTATTAAATCCTGTGTTTTTACCGCTTGGTAACGTTTTAAAACCATCTGAACCATAGTTTAAATATTCCACCATATAACTAAAGATGCTGTTTCCACCACCAATTTTAGCATGTAGTTGGTTGGAGTTAAAACTACCATAACTTGCTCTTACTTTTCCGCCAAATTTAGCAGGTATTTGAGCCGAAATCATATTGATAGCTCCTCCTGTTGTTGAGGGACCATATTGTACTTGACTACTACCTTTTAATACTTCTACAGCATCCATTCTAGCAATAGTAGGGAAGTAATAAGCAGCAGATGCACTATACGGAGCAGGTGCAATTAATACACCATCTTCCATTAGCGTAATTTTAGAACTTCTTTCTGGAGAAGTTCCTCTCAAACTAATATTAGGTCTTAGTCCGAATCCATCTTCTTCATAAATACTTACTCCAGGAACAGTTCTTAAAGCTCTGTTTACGTCTGTAAAGCTAAATTTTTGCAATTCTTTAGGCGATAAATAGTACGCAGAACCTGTTCTGTGTTTTGCTACATATTTGTTTCCGAAAATTACATTGGTAGAAATAATAATTTCATCTAATTTCTGAATAGAGTCTAAAGCGCCTTGTTGTTTTTCTGTCTGTTGAGCACTTAATAGGCTTGTGAATAAAGCAGTTACTCCGAGAATATATTTGTTCATTTATTTAGATTAATTATAAATAGATTTATTTACGGGTGCAAAGATACTACCTCTTTTATATAAATACAAAGCTTATTTAGAATAAATAAAAATAAAATCACAACTACTTAATTTTCATAAGATTATGAATAAACTTTAACATTTTAAATTATTTATTGATTCCTTATAGCTTTGTAATGAAGATAAATAAAACACAATAAATTCATTTATAAATCGTAAATTTGTACGCAATTATACTTTAATTGCACCATGACAGCACACAACGACAAAATTTTAGGAGAAGGTTTAACATATGACGATGTTTTATTAATTCCTGCCTTTTCAGAAGTACTTCCAAGAGAAGTAAGTATTCAAACAAAATTTACGAGAAACATTACCATTAACGTTCCTATTGCTTCGGCAGCTATGGATACTGTTACAGAATCTGCTTTGGCAATTGCAATTGCTAGAGAAGGTGGTATTGGAGTTTTGCATAAAAACATGACTATTGAGCAACAGGCACAAGAAGTTAGAAGAGTAAAACGTGCTGAATCTGGTATGATTTTAGATCCAGTGACCTTGCCTTTAACGGCTACTGTAGCAGATGCAAAGTCAAGCATGAAAGAACACGGTATTGGTGGAATTCCGATTGTTGCTGAAGACGGCACTTTAAAAGGAATTGTAACAAATAGAGATTTACGTTTTGAGCATGACGGAACCATAGCAATTGTAGACATTATGACAAGTAAAAACATGGTAACTGCTGCTGTTGGAACTTCCTTAAATGATGCAGAGAAGATATTACAAAATTATAAAATAGAAAAACTGTTAATCGTAGATGATGCATATATTTTAAAAGGATTAATCACGTTTAGAGATATTACAAAAGTTACTCAGAAACCAATTGCTAACAAAGATTCTTTTGGTAGATTAAGAGTTGCTGCTGCGCTAGGTGTTACGAATGACGCTGTAGAAAGGGCAGAAGCGCTTGTAAAGGCGGGTGTAGATGCTGTAATCATAGATACAGCCCACGGTCATACAAAAGGCGTGGTAACGGTTTTAAAGCAAGTAAAAGCTGCATTTCCTAATTTAGATGTGGTTGTTGGAAATATTGCAACAGGTGCTGCTGCTAAATATTTAGTAGAAGCAGGGGCAGATGCTGTAAAAGTAGGTATCGGTCCTGGTTCTATCTGTACTACTAGAATTATCGCTGGAGTTGGGTTTCCTCAATTTTCTGCAGTTTTAGAGGTTGCTGCGGCTATTAAAGGTAGTGGAGTTCCCGTAATTGCAGATGGTGGAATTCGTTATACAGGTGATATTCCGAAGGCAATTGCTGCAGGTGCAGATTGTGTAATGCTAGGTTCTTTATTAGCAGGTACAAAAGAATCTCCTGGAGAAATGATTATTTATGAAGGAAGAAAGTTCAAATCTTATAGAGGTATGGGATCTGTAGAAGCAATGAAACAAGGTTCTAAAGACCGTTACTTTCAAGATGTAGAAGCAGATATTAAAAAGTTAGTTCCTGAAGGAATTGTGGGCAGAGTTCCTTATAAAGGAGACTTAGATGAAAGTATTCATCAGTTTGTTGGTGGTTTGCGCGCAGGAATGGGATATTGTGGAGCTAAAGATATCGAAACATTAAAAGAAACTGGAAAATTTGTTAGAATTACTGCCAGTGGAATTAATGAAAGTCATCCTCATGATGTTCATATTACTAAAGAATCTCCTAATTATAGTAGAAGATAAAACTAGAAAAATTATAAATATTTTAAAAGCTCAAGAACTAAATCTTGAGCTTTTTTGGTTTTAACGTTTTTTAGAATTTATAAATCACTGTTAAAGTATTTAGGAACTATTATTGGAATTGCTATATTTGTTCAAAACCTAACTTTATTTCTTATGAAAAAACTTTTATTCCTATGTCTATTTGTGTCGTTTTCTACAATAGCGCAGAAAGTAGATTTATCATATTATCTACCAAAAGATGTAAGCTATGATAAAAGTATTCCAACTCCAGTTTCTGTTATTGGTCATGAAGTAGGCGAATGGCACATTACACATGATAAGTTAGTTGAATATATGAAAGCTTTGGCGGCTTCGTCAGATAGAATTTCTATTGAATATAGAGGCAAAACATTCGAAGACAGACCCCTGTTATTATTAACGATTACTTCACCAAAAAATCATCAGAATTTAGAAAGTATTAGAAAAATACATATTAAAGCAACAAACAGTAGTTCTGTATCTATTGCAGAAAATCCTATTGTGGTGTATCAAGGGTTTTCAATACATGGAAACGAACCAAGTGGATCTAACGCTGCATTGGCTGTTGCTTATTATTTAGCTGCTGCACAAGGAACAGCAATAGATGACTTGTTGAATAATGCTGTTATTTTATTTGATCCATCTTTTAATCCTGATGGATTGCAACGTTTTGCATACTGGGCAAACACAAATAGAAGTAAAAACATTAATCCAGATCCAAACGACAGAGAATATACAGAAATTTGGCCAAGAGGAAGAACCAATCATTATCAATTCGATATGAACAGAGATTGGTTACCAGTACAATTACCAGAGAGTAGAGCAAGAATTGCAAGTTTTCATAAATGGCTGCCTAATATTCTAACGGATCATCATGAAATGGGAAGTAATTCTAGTTTCTTTTTTCAACCTGGAATTCCGAGCAGAACAAACCCCTTAACTCCTCAAATGAATCAAGATTTAACTAAAGAAATTGCAACTTATCACGCAAAAGCTTTAGATAAAATAGGTTCTCTTTATTATTCTGAAGAAAGCTTTGATGATTTTTACTACGGTAAGGGGTCTACGTTTCCAGATATTAACGGAAGTATTGGTATTTTGTTTGAGCAGGCAAGTTCTAGAGGGCACGCGCAAGAAACTGTAAACGGTGTACTAACATTCCCTTTTACCATCAGAAATCAGTTTACGGCTGCATTATCTACTTTAGAAGCTGCGCGAAATATGAGAATTAAAATTTTGAAATACCAACAAAATTTTTACAAAGAATCTAGAAGCACAGGCGTAAATAAAGCGCTAGTTTTTGGTGATGAAAAAGATGCTGCTAAGAGTTATCATTTAGCGGAAGTTTTAAAGCGTCATCAAATTAAAATTCATGAGGTGAAAGACGATTTCACTCAAAATGGGAATACGTTTAAGAAAGGATATAGTTATGTAGTTCCTATGAATCAAAAGAATCAACGTTTGGTAAAAGCAATGTTTGATGTTCGAAAAAAGTTTAAAGATAGTTTGTTTTATGATGTTTCAGCTTGGACTTTTAATTATGCATTTGGTGTCGATTACGCTGAGAATATTTCACTTAAAAAAGCAGGGAATGAGATTTCTGAATTAAAAATGAAAGAGGGTATTGTTTCTTTTAAAAGTGATTATGGTTATTTAATGCCTTGGAATGAATATTATGCACCAAAAGCATTGAACGCAATCTTACAAAAAGGACTACGTGCAAAAGTTTCTATGAAGAACTTTAAAAATGGTGGCACTTCATATGAATATGGAACTATTTTTATTCCTGTTCAGAATCAGGATTTAGGCGCGTTAAAATTGTATCAATTTTTACAAAAAACAGCAGTAGAAAGTCATACTGCTATCAACGGAGTTACTACGGGTTTAAATGATGGAATTGATTTAGGAAGTAATAACTTCAGTAATATTAAGAATCAGAAAGTAGCAATGCTAGTGGGCAACGGAATAGCAGGAAATGATTCTGGAGAAATTTGGCATTTGTTAGATCAACGTTTTGATATGAAATTAACACGTTTAGATATGAGTTATTTTACGAAAATAGATATAAGTAAATACACAGCTATTATAGTTCCTAGCAGTTCCAAATTAGGAAAAGTATCAGAAGAGAAATTGAAAACTTGGGTTAAAAATGGTGGTGTTTTAATAGGTTACAAGAATACAGCAAAATGGTTGGAAAAAAGTAAGTTTATCAGTTTAGATTTTGATAAAACAAAGATGGATACGATTCAGAATGTTTCATTTGAAAATAAGTCATTACAGTCTGGTGCACAGTATATTGGTGGTGCTATTTTTGAAGCAAATTTAGACAGGTCCCATCCTATAAATTTTGGTTATAACAGCGATAAATTAGCGTTGTTTAGAAACTCTACTTTGTTTATAAAAGCAGATACTAAAAGTTATAATAATCCTATTCAATACACAGAAAACCCATTGTTAAGTGGTTATATTTCTAAAGAAAATGCAAAACGTATTAAAAATACGCTTCCTTTTAAGGTAGAAAAATTAGGTAAAGGGCGTGTTCTTATATTTACAGATAATACTAATTTTAGAGCCTTTTGGTACGGAACAAATAAGCTACTAATGAATGCTATTTTCTTTGGAGATAAGATGTAGTTTTTTAAATTTACAAAGAGTAGAAGTCTTAATATTCATAAAGTAACTTCGAGTAGTTTTCTGAATAACGAGGAAAACCATAACTAGAATTTATTTAGAGTAACCAAGTTCCGGAGTCGCAAAGTTTTAGAGTTAAGCTTTGTGGATTTTCGATTTATTTCGGTAACAAAATCAATAGATAAACGTCTTATAAAGATAACTAATTAAATATATAAATGAGTTTTTTTAGAGTTTTACTAGCCATCATTTTTCCACCATTATCAGTAATTGGAAAAGGTTGTGGTTCTTTCTTTATTATTTTATTACTAACTCTATGTGGCTGGATTCCTGGTGTAATTGGAGCTTTAGTGATTTTGAATAACCCTAAGAATTAATAAATTTTCATTGCGTCACACGAAACATTCTCTTAATTTAAAACTAAAAATTACCCAATCGTTTCTCCATTTTTAGCCTGCTTAGAAGATTTTAATAAAACAACTTTTCCTTCCGTATTGTAAATACCTAAAACTAAGACTTCGCTTATGAAATTGGCAATCTGTCTAGGTTTAAAATTTACAATAGCAGATACTTGTTTGTTTAGTAAATCTTTTTTTGAGTACAAATCTGTAATTTGAGCACTTGTTTTTTTAATTCCTAAAGCTCCAAAATCTATTTTTAATTGATACGCAGGTTTTTTAGCTTTTGGAAAATCGTTTACTTCAATAATAGTTCCTATTCTAAGATCTACTTTTAGAAAATCTTCAAATGTTATCTCTTGTTTCATTCTATTTTTTCTTGCTGCCTAATTTCTGAATAACCCATAGAGGACCAATCAATAAAAACTGTAAATCTTTAATAAAAGAAGGTTTTATACCCTCAATTTTATGTCCCCAGAATTGGCCAATCCAACCTAAAACAAAAATGCTTATAGATGCATACAATAGGTTTGTATTGTTACTTAACCAATAATTTCCGATAATACACAATAGTATTACAAAAAGCATTTCTATAAAATACCAGAAACCTAAACGTAGGTAAAAAAAAGAGATGATAATTCCAACAACAGCTGCCCAATTTTCTATTAATGGATTGTACAAACCAAAATTAATTTCTAAAAACTCATTTGGTATACTCATTAAGAGTCCAATTACACTAAAGAAAATTACCGGAACACAAATATAATGTACTAGTTGATTTGTTTTATTTTGATGGCTAATTGCGCACTCATCAAACCATTCTTGTGCAGTTTTCATATGGCTACAAATTATGTTTTAAAGATATGAGTATTTTAATACATATAAAAATTAAAAAAATTGAAGCCCATAATGTTTATAGCCATGGGTTTAACTAGGTTTATTTTTGACCAATTTCACTCAACATTCTTAAAGAACCACGATTTTCTGGATTTATAGACAATGCTTTCGTGTAATTTACAATAGCGTTCGTGGTGTCTTTAGTTTTTAAATATGCATCTCCTAATTGATCATAGGTATTGGAGCTGGTTGGATAAAGAAGGGTATTTATTTTTAAGATTTCAATAGCCTTTTTAAAATTCTTGTTGTTTTGATAGTTATATCCTACTCGGCTCAAAACACTCTGCTTTATGGCAGGGTTTAAAGAATCTGTTTTTTGAATTTTAATAAAACCAATCTGAGCATTCTGAAAATCTTCAGCGTCAAAATACTCTTTTGGCGTTTTCTCACCAATATCCATTTTTTTAAAGTGATACTTTACACCTTTATGCTCCGTTTTCTCATCCAACTCTATATGCGTTTTTGGAGTTGTAATAAATATTATCTTTTCATTTAATTCTTTCATATAGAAGGAACTATCGTTTATTTTTAAAGGTTGAATATCTTCTCTTCCTCGCCATTTTACAAACAAGACTTGTTCCTTATAATAAACCTCTAAAACTTCGTTAACATTAAATAAATAACGGCCAGTTGTATCTTTAATAAAAGTATCAGAGTTTCCAGAAGATGAGCAACCTAAGCAGCATAAAACTAAAAATAAAACTTGTAATAAATTTTTCATAATAGGTTTGGTTGTATTTATTATCTATTTTAGTGGGTAAATTTAAAGGTTTTGTTACAGTCTTTATTAAAGAAGTTAAACTATTCTTTAAAAATTAGGTCTAAATTAAAAAGATTCCTTTGTTCCTTCGAATAAATCAACCTATTTGTTAAAAATAACCGTTATGTTAACAAATAGATTCCCAGCTTCCAGTAACAGTTTATAAATTAATATTAAAGACTTTCAATAAAACTTAAAAACACTTTCTTATGTAGTTCAAGATTTAAATTTGGTGATAGGGAAGCTCGCACAATATAATCTTTGTCACCTTCTTTTGTAGTTCCTTGTGTAGAAGTTGCAGGAATGGTCCAATAACAACCTTTTAATTGTCCGTAACTTACGCAGAACTTACTCTCATTAGGTATTTCAGTAATCATTAAGTTGATTAGTTTTAAATTCATCGCCCTTTTGTATGTTTCTCTTTCTTCATCTGTAGCTCCTTTGGTAGGGAGGTCTAATGAGAAAACAGAAGGAGTAAAACCTTGTTTAGCCAATTCTTTAGAAACAAAATTAATTTTGGCTGTCGGCAAAGTCTTGTTAATAAAACTTACAAATTCGCGGGTGTTTTTATAAGCATCTTCAATTCTATGAGTCATAGAAGGCAATTGCTTTGCTAATATTTCCATTTGAAGCAATGTGGCTTCATTATCGCAGAGTTTTAGGTGCAGGTCTATTTTCTCCATCAAATGTTCTGTTTTTATATTTCCTACGCAGTAACCCGCAGTACATTGTCCACCACTAGGAAATTTAGAACCACTAGCGTACGATATAGCTCTAACAGAAGATAGTATCGCATTTTCACCTAAGAAATGTACATTCGGACAAAAAGTTTGATCTAAAATAAAAACAGGATCAATGGCACTAACTCCGCTCGCAGTTGTGCGCTTTTTACTCAAAACTTCTTCTAGTTTCATTAGATTTGGTACTTCAACTCTAGGATTTGTAGGGATTTCTGCAATAATATAAGGAACGCCATCTTCTTTCGCAATTTTATGTAGAATAGTGTCTATGCTTTGCACCATATCATTATCACCGTCTACCAGTAAATCTACTACTTCAACTAGATTTAAACAGGCAGCAACGCGTCTAGCTTGGTCATTTGTGCCACCATAGCAATTTGGAGGGACAATAATTTTAATTGCTTTTCCTGGATGTTTTTCTAATGCATCATGAATTAACCCCATCATAATTGCATATTGAATAGATAGACCGCTGGAGCCAACCAAAGGTTTTGTAGTAGTTCCATTAATTTTTTTAATGGAATTTAAAACACTTATTTTATTTGTTTCATAGTTGCTTTCTGGATTTATAATAACCATTTCTATTAGTAATGATTTTAATGCATTAAGAGAGTTTACTGGCGTCATTGAAATAGTTTCTCTTCTTCTTACATGTTGAATATCTGAAACATAATGTTCGTTTTTTGCACCATTTACTAATAAGATACTTCCTAAGTTAGTATAGGTCTGAATGCAAAAATCGATGTTTTTAGAACTTTTAAAGCTATTAATTTTTTCTTGTTCAGAGATGAAAACTATACTACCATCAAATGAAGTAATGTCTGCTGCATTTTCAACTTTATGTACTTCAAAATTATAACCATATACATTCCTTAGAATATCAGCGTCAAAAAACGCTGGTAATTCATTAATGTAATTAATTTGTGTCTTTTTATTTTCTAATAAGTTTTTTCTAAGAATTGCTAAAATAGGAACTGTTTGTGATGAAAAACTAATTATATTTTCAGATTTCTGATTATTTAAATTTGCTATTGTCCATTCTAGAATGCAGGATAACGGATGTCCTAAACGAATATAGTCATATGCAGTTGGCAGTTCATTTAATGCAAAAGCTTCTGAATTATTAGTATCAAACAAAGATTTAAACTGCTTTAAAAAGGCTGTTTTAGCTAGTTTTTCGTCATAAATATCTAATCGGTGCGTAGTTAAGTTCAACCAACTTGTTGGCATGTTTTTTAGCACTTCATCTATATATTTAAGGATTTTATGGTCTTGCATAATTTTCATTTTTAAATAGAGAACAAAGATACATTAATTAGATTTTTTGTAGTGCTTTGAGTTTTTTGTTTTTAGACATTTAATAAATCAATAAAAGGAGATAGCATAATAGATTATATCTTAACACATCAACAAAACCAAACCGCTACGAAATTAATAGACATCGTACTTTATTTTAGTTTAATAAATTCATTATCAGGTATATAAAGCTATCATTAACAGTTGAAAATAATACCAAAACAGGTATTAGCCCCAATAAAATGCAATAAAAACCTTATTTTTGATAATTGATTATAATTTAAATAATTTAAGAATAAAAAAATGGCAAATACACTATTTGACAAAGTATGGGATTCACACGTTGTTCGTCAGGTTAAAGACGGACCAGATGTGTTTTTTATAGACCGTCATTTTATCCACGAAGTTACAAGTCCAGTAGCTTTTTTAGGACTAGAAAGTAGAGGGAACAGTGTTGTATATCCTGGGCGTACATTCGCAACAGCAGATCACAACACACCAACAATAAATCAACATTTACCGGTAGCAGATCCTTTGTCTGCAAATCAGTTAGACGCTTTAGAAAACAACGCTGCAAAGCACGGTATTTCGCACTGGGGTTTAGGAGATGAAAATAACGGAATTGTTCATGTTGTAGGTCCAGAAAATGGAATTACATTACCTGGCGCAACAATTGTTTGTGGAGATTCACATACGTCTACACATGGTGCTTTTGGAGCCATTGCTTTTGGTATTGGTACTTCTGAAGTGGAGATGGTATTGTCCACACAATGTATTATGCAACCAAAACCTATGAAGATGCGTATTAACGTAAACGGAAAACTAGGTCTTGGTGTAACGCCTAAAGATGTTGCTTTATATATTATTGCAAAACAAACAACTTCTGGTGCAACAGGTTACTTTGTTGAATATGCAGGAGATGTTTTTGAAGATATGTCTATGGAAGGTCGAATGACCGTCTGTAACTTATCCATAGAAATGGGAGCAAGAGGAGGAATGATTGCTCCGGATGCAAAAACTTATAAATATATTAAAGGTCGTGCTCAAACTCCAAAAGGAGCAGATTGGGACAAGGCGATGAACTATTGGGAAACTTTATACACAGAAGAAGGTGCTGCATTTGATGTAGAACATACCTACGAAGCTGCAGATATTGAACCAATGATTACGTATGGCACAAATCCAGGAATGGGAATGGGCGTAACAAATTCAATACCAACTGCAGAAAGCCTAGAAGGTGGTGTAGAAACTTATAGAAAGTCTTTAGGATATATGTCCTTTAACGAAGGTGATTCTATGATTGGTAAAGAAATAGATTTTGTGTTTTTAGGTTCTTGTACAAATGGAAGAATAGAGGACTTTAGAGGCTTTTGTTCAATTGTTGAAGGAAGACAGAAAGCAGATAATGTTACAGCTTGGTTAGTACCAGGTTCACATAAAGTAGTAGATCAAATAAAGGAGGAAGGCTTAGATAAAATTATTACAGACGCAGGTTTTGTTTTAAGAGAACCGGGCTGTTCGGCTTGTTTGGCAATGAATGATGATAAAATTCCCTCAGGGAAATTATCAGTTTCCACATCTAATAGAAACTTTGAAGGTAGACAAGGACCAGGTTCTAGAACACTATTAGCTTCTCCATTAGTTGCTGCAGCATCTGCGGTGCAAGGGGTAGTTACAGACCCTAGAACATTATTAGTATAAAATTTAAAAGTATAAAAGTTGGAGAGTACAAAGTTAGAAAGTTCGCAACAGAATGAACTTTGAAACCTTGAAACTTTAAAGCTTTACAAATATAGAAAACAATGGCTTACGATAAATTTGGAGTATTAACAAGTACAGCATACCCTTTACCAACAGAGAATGTAGATACAGATCAGATAATACCTGCTCGTTTCTTAAAAGCAACAGAACGTGTAGATTTTGATGTAAACTTTTTTCGTGATTGGAGATATAATCAAGATGGAACACCAAAGGTAGATTTTCCTTTAAATAAAGAAATTTATGCAGGTTCTAAAATATTAGTTGGTGGAAGAAACTTTGGTTCTGGTTCTTCTAGAGAGCACGCAGCTTGGTCTGTGTATGATTTTGGATTGCGTTGCGTAATTTCATCAGCATTTGCAGATATTTTCAAGAATAACTGTTTGAACGTTGGTGTTTTGCCAGTCCAAGTTTCAGTAGCCTTCGCAGATACTTTATTTGCAGCAATTATGGCAGACCCTAAAACGGAGATTAATGTTGACTTACCAAACCAGAAAGTAACTTTAGTTGCTACTGGGCAGTCTGAATCTTTTGTAATTAATACGTACAAAAAAGACAACATGTTAAACGGTTTTGATGATATTGATTATTTAAAAAATATCGAAGGTGAAATAACTGAATTTGCTAAAACAAGACCATTTTAGGGTTTCACTATGGCGAAGAGAAAGATTGAAATAATGGATACGACACTGCGTGATGGCGAACAAACATCCGGAGTATCGTTTTCAGTTTCTGAAAAATTAACAATCGCAAAATTACTTTTAGAAGAATTAGAAGTAGACCGTTTAGAAGTAGCTTCTGCTAGAGTATCTGAAGGTGAACTAGAAGCGGTAAAGAAAATTACTTCTTGGGCTTCTGAACATAATTGTTTAGAGAAGATAGAAGTATTAACTTTTGTTGATGCAGGAAAATCAATTAAGTGGATGTTAAATGCTGGTGCGAAAGTCCAAAATTTATTAACCAAAGGTTCTTTAAACCATTTAATACATCAGCTTAAAAAAACACCAGAACAACATTTCACTGACATTCAAAAGAACATAGAATCGGCTACTAAACACGGTATAAAAACGAATGTTTATTTAGAAGATTGGTCAAATGGAATGCGAAATTCAAAAGCTTATGTTTTTGAATATTTAGATTTCTTAACGACTCAAAATATAGAACGTGTTTTATTACCGGATACTTTAGGAGTTTTAACTCCGGATGAAACTGCAAGATTTATATCAGAGGTTCGTGAAAAATACCCAAATACACATTTTGATTTTCATGGTCATAATGATTATGATTTGGGAGTTGCAAATGTTATGGAAGCTGTAAAATCAGGTGTAAATGGTTTGCATTTGACTATTAACGGAATGGGGGAGCGCGCCGGAAATGCACCAACGGCCAGTGTTATTGCTGTAATTAATGATTTCTTAACAGATGTGAGAATAACTGTTAACGAGAAAGCATTAAATAAAGTAAGTAAGTTGGTGGAAACATTTTCTGGTTTTAGAATACCCGTAAATAAGCCAGTTGTAGGTGCAAATGTTTTTACGCAAACAGCAGGAATACATGCAGACGGAGATCATAAAAACAATCTTTATTTTAATGATTTAATGCCAGAGCGTTTTGGTAGAAAACGTAAGTATGCATTAGGAAAAACATCTGGAAAAGCCAATATTCAAAAAAACTTGCAAGACTTAGGTTTGAGTTTAAATGATGACGATCTAAAGAAAGTTACCCAAAGAATTATTGAGTTAGGAGATAAAAAGGAAGTTGTTTCGCAAGAAGATTTACCATACATTATTTCTGATGTATTAGATAGTAATACAATTGAAAGACGAGTTATTATAGAAAACTACGTACTTACACATGCTAAAGGTTTAAAGCCATCAACCACAATTAAGTTAAAGGTAGAGGGCATTATTTATGAAGAGCATGCTCAAGGAGATGGACAGTTTGATGCATTAATGAATGCTTTAAAAAAGTTATACAAAACACATAGTAAAAAGGAGTTGCCTAAGTTAATTGATTATTCGGTAAGAATTCCACCAGGAAGTAACTCTGATGCTTTATGTGAAACTATTATCACTTGGAAAGGAGATGAAAAAGAATTTATTACACGTGGTTTAGATTCAGATCAAACGGTATCTGCAATTAAAGCCACAGAGAAAATGTTAAACATAATTTAAATATTTATAATTAAAAGATTTAATTATTACATCTTTTAATTTTTAATACACAAAAAAAATGAAATTAAATATCGCGTTATTAGCAGGAGACGGAATTGGACCAGAGGTAATTGATCAAGCTGTAAAGGTTTCTAATGCTATTGCTACTAAGTTTAAACATGAAATTACATGGAAACCGGCTTTAACAGGTGCCGCTGCTATTGATGCAGTTGGAGAACCTTATCCAGACGCAACGCATAATATTTGCGTGGCTTCTGATGCTGTTTTATTTGGTGCAATTGGGCATCCAAGATTTGACAATGATCCTACGGCAACCGTAAGACCAGAGCAAGGTTTATTAAAAATGCGTAAAAAATTAGGCCTATTTGCAAATGTAAGACCAACATTTACATTTCCTTCTTTATTAGATAAATCTCCTTTAAAAAGAGAGCGCATAGAAGGAACAGATTTAGTTTTTTTACGTGAATTAACTGGAGGAATTTACTTCGGAGAAAAAGGTAGAAGAGATGGTGGGGAAACTGCTTTTGATAATTGTGTATACACAAGAGCTGAGGTGCAGCGTATTGCTGTTAAAGGTTTTGAGTTGGCAATGACACGTGGTAAAAAATTGTGTTGTGTAGACAAAGCAAATGTTTTAGAAACTTCAAGATTATGGAGGGAAACTGTTCAAGCAATGGAAAAGGATTATCCAGAAGTGGAAGTGTCTTATGAGTTTGTAGATGCAGTTGCAATGCGTTTAGTGCAATGGCCAAATAGTTATGATGTCTTAATTACTGAAAACTTATTCGGAGATATTTTAACAGATGAGGCTTCTGTAATATCTGGTTCTATGGGTTTAATGCCAAGTGCATCTGTAGGAACAGAAAATGCTTTGTTTGAGCCTATTCATGGGTCGTATCCGCAGGCTACAGGTTTAAACATTGCAAACCCAATGGCAACTATTTTGTCTGCAGCAATGTTGTTTGAGCACTTTGGTCTGCAAGCAGAAGGAAAAGCAATCAGAGATGTTGTAAACAGTGCTTTAGAAAAAGGAATGGTTACAGAAGATTTAGCAGATGGTGGAAAAGCTTACGGAACGAAAGAAGTCGGAGATTGGTTAGCAGAAAATATCTAAAAATATAAATTGAATATATATTTAAAAAAGCGCTCGAATTCGAGCGCTTTTTTAGTTTTAGATACATTAACAGTGATGTTATATAGTAGTAAATTGTATTTTACCAAAATTTAGTACCGTATTTAAAGTTGTAAAAAGATTACTTTACAGCCATTAATTCTACATCAAAAATAAGTGTTGCATCTGGTGGAATTACTCCTCCAGCTCCAGCAGAACCGTATGCTAAATTAGAAGGGATTACAAAACGAGCTTTATCGCCAACTTGTAATAATAAAATTCCTTCATCCCAACCAGCAATAACTTGGCCAAGACCCACATTAAAATCTATTGGGTCTTTTCTCTTATATGAAGAATCGAAAACCGTACCATCTAATAATTGTCCTTTGTAATGAACAGAAACTCCAGCACCTTTTGTAGCTTGTTTACCAGTTCCTTTTTGTAAAATTTGATAACGCAAACCACTTTTAGTTTCTTCATAACCAATAGCTACAGAATCTAATAATTCTTTTTGTTTTGCTTTCTCATCTGCATCACGTTTTTCTCTAGAACCTTCAAATGTTCTAAAAGCTTCTACCGCATTAAATGTTTCTGCATCTGCACCAACTCTGACAATTTCTACAGAAGATAATTCATCTCCTTGTGCAATTGCATCAACAATGTCTTGTCCTTCTATTACAGATCCAAAAACAGTGTGTTTACCATCCAACCATGGAGTAGGAACGTGGGTAATATAAAACTGACTTCCGTTTGTTGCAGGTCCAGAATTAGCCATTGCTAACTTTCCAGGAGCATCATGTTTTAAATCTGAATGGAATTCATCATCAAATTTATAACCAGGGTTTCCTGTTCCTGAGCCTTGTGGGCATCCACCTTGTACCATGAAATCTGGAATTACTCGATGAAATTTTAATCCATCATAATACGGTGTTCCTTGTTCTTTTACATCATTTTCTAAATTACCTTCAGATAAAGCAACAAAATTCCCTACTGTTCCAGGAGTTTTTTCGTGCTCTAATTGTACTAAAATTTCACCCTTTGAAGTAGTGAACTTGGCATAGATACCGTTATTCATAATCTTTAAATTTTAATTTTCCTCATCCCTAATTTAGGGTTTACAGTCTTAAGGTTTTTAATTAGGTATTAGTTTTTGACTGCATTTAAACTAATATTTTTACTTTTTAAATTCGCTTGTAAAATGTAATTTTACTGATGGATATTTATTTTGTGTCATTTGAATCGTAAATTCAGAATCTGCTAAAAACACCAATTGTCCTTGCTTGTCTTTTGCTAAATAACGTTGTTTTACTCGTTTAAAGTCAATAAACTCATCACTTTTAGGATTCTCTGGTTCTACCCAACAAGCTTTATGAGCAGCTAAGTTTTCATAAGTACATTTTGCCCCATATTCATGCTCTAATCTGTATTGAATAACTTCATATTGCAGCGCTCCAACAGTACCAACAACTCTTCGTCCGTTCATGTCTAAAGTGAATAATTGAGCAACTCCTTCATCCATTAGCTGATCTAAACCTTTATATAATTGTTTAGACTTCATAGGATCTGCATTGTTCACATAACGGAAATGTTCGGGTGAAAAACTTGGAATTCCTTTAAAATTAAGAGCTTCTCCTTCCGTTAAAGTATCTCCAATTTTAAAGTTTCCGGTGTCATGAATACCAACAATATCTCCAGGAAAAGACTCTTCTACAATTTCTTTTCTTTCAGCAAAAAATGCATTCGGACTAGAAAATTTTACTTTTTTACCTGTTCTAACATGCAAGTAGGGCGCGTTTCTTTTAAATGTTCCTGAAACTATTTTTATAAATGCAAGTCTATCTCTATGCTTAGGATCCATATTTGCGTGAATCTTAAATACAAAACCTGTTAATTTTTCTTCTTTAGAATCTACCAAGCGTTCTTCTGCTTTTTTAGGTTGTGGTGAAGGTGCTATCTCTATAAAAGCTTCTAGCAATTCTTTTACACCAAAATTATTTAATGCAGATCCAAAAAATACAGGTTGTAGCTTGCCTTCTAAATATTCTTCCTGATTAAAAGATGGGTATACTTCATCAATCAACTCTATTTCTTCACGTAAAGTATCTGCAGCTGTTTCTCCAATAATTTTATCTAATTCTGGATTTGAAAGATCGCTAAATTCAACTCCTTCAGATATAGAAGTTTTATTATCACCAGAAAAAAGGTTTAATTTCTTTTCCCAGATATTATAAATTCCTTTAAAATCATATCCCATTCCAATAGGAAAACTCATTGGTGTAACACGTAAACCTAGTTTTTGTTCAACTTCATCTAATAAATCAAAGGCATCTTTACCCTCTCTATCTAACTTATTGATAAAAACTAACATTGGTATGCTTCTCATCCTACAAACTTCTACTAATTTCTCTGTTTGTGGTTCTACACCTTTAGCTACATCAATTACAACAATAACACTATCTACAGCAGTTAAGGTTCTAAAGGTGTCCTCTGCAAAATCTTTGTGACCAGGAGTATCTAGAATATTTATTTTTTTATCTTTATAAATGAAGGCTAAAACAGAAGTTGCAACAGAAATACCACGCTGTCGTTCAATTTCCATAAAATCTGAAGTTGCACCCTTCTTAATTTTATTGTTTTTTACAGCACCAGCTTCTTGAATTGCTCCACCAAAAAGTAGTAACTTTTCTGTTAACGTTGTTTTACCTGCATCAGGATGCGAGATAATACCAAAAGTTCTTCTACGTTCTATTTCTTTTAAAAAATCCATCTACAAAAATTGAGGTGCAAATATAGGTTTTATTCTATAATTTATCTTCTGATTTTAAAGGGATACCTATTAATAAAAAGTCCAAGATTTTATGAAATTTCATTCATTATAAATTCGCAATAAGTTTTCAATAAATACTGTATCAATCTAAAACTTCAATAGTCATTTTAATATCTTCTATAGGCCATTCATCTATACCTACTTTTACTTTTGATATTTTATCTAAGGTATTAAAACCAGAAATTATTTCACCAAAAACAGTGTGTTGGTTATCTAAATGATGATTTCCATTTCTATTGTGTACCATATAAAATTCAAACGGACTTGATAATTTATTAGGATTCTTTTCCCATTGCCTAGCAGCAGCCAATGCACCGTATTTATGGGTTCTATTCCTTTTAAACTCGGGTCTTAATAAATAGTTACCATACAATCTTCGTTGATTCCTGGTGTAGGTTTCATCAGAGTTTCCTCCTTGAATTACAAAGTTTTTTGCTACTCTGTATATGACAGTAGTATTAAAGTATTTTAATTTGGTTAAAAAAATAAAATTGGCCCTATGGACGGGAACATCGTCATATAACAGTAATTTTATAGCACCAAATTTTGTTGTAATACGTATTTTATTTTCCTTATTTTGTCTTCCATATTCCTTGAAAAAAGCTTCAACATTGTCTTTATTTAAGCTATCCCACGGTTTAATAATTTTCTTTTCTAAATTATTTTCGATAACATTCTTTTTATTTTTCGTTGAATTTTCTGTTTTTTTAATTTTTAGTGGAGCACTTTCTTTACACTGATAAAAAGAGAAGACACCTACAATTAACAGAAGTTGTATTATAATTTTCATAAGAATTAGTAGGTTTATATCCTTCAAAGATAAATCATCATAATAAAAGAATAAGAAAATTTGATTGTTTTCATACATTTTCATGATTTATTGGTAATTCATTCCTTATTTTTGTTAAAATGATAGAGTACGTTATTTTAGTAAATGAAAACGATCAACAGATTGGTTTAATGGAAAAAATAGAAGCACATGAAAAAGCAGTATTACATAGAGCTTTTTCAGTTTTTATTTTTAATAAGAAAGGAGAGTTAATGCTGCAACAAAGAGCTGCATCTAAGTACCATTCTCCATTGTTATGGACAAATACATGTTGCTCTCATCAAAGAAGTGGAGAAAGTAACTTAGAAGCAGGAAGAAGAAGGTTGCAAGAAGAGATGGGTTTTGTAACAGAGATTACAGAAGTGTTTTCTTTTATTTACAAAGCACCTTTTGACAATGGCCTAACAGAGCACGAATTTGACCATGTGATGATTGGTAAATATGAAGCGCCTCCCAATGTAAACAAGGAGGAAGTAGAAGCTTATAAATGGATGCAGTTAGCCGATGTAAAGAAAGATATCGAAGAAAATCCTTCGATTTATACAGCTTGGTTTAAAATTATTTTTGAAAAATCTTATAAAAAATTAACAAATGCCTAAAGTAACAGTTCATAGAAAAGCGCATTTCAATGCAGCGCATCGATTATATCGAAAAGATTGGAGTGATGAGAAAAACTTTGAAGTTTTTAATAAATGTAGCAATCCTAATTTTCACGGACATAACTACGAATTAATTGTTTCTTTAACAGGAGAAATTGACAATGAAACAGGGTATGTATTTGATTTAGGAATTCTAAAAAATCATATTAAGTCTGAAATAGAAGATGCTTTTGATCATAAAAATTTGAATTTGGAAGTGCCAGAATTTAAAGATTTAAATCCCACAGCAGAAAACATTTGTGTGGTTACTTATCAAAAATTAAGAAATTTGTTACCAACTAACTTAGACTTAGAAGTTACATTATACGAAACCCCAAGAAACTTTGTAAGTTATTCAGGTTCTTAGTATATTGGTATAATTAAAATAAAACGCCTCGTTTACAAACTGTAAACGAGGCGTTTTTATTATTAAATAGAAAATTAATTAGTCTTTTAACTTTCCTTTAAATTCTTCAAATTTACTAGCAACTTTTTTAGGCCAGCTGTTATTAGAAGTGTCTACATCTGCAGTTTCAAAATCTGGGTCTACCACAATGTTTGTAATTTCTTTGTTCGAAGCAAAAACTCTTTTAGCAGTGGTGTCGCTTCTCATCCATATTTGAGCAGGGAAAGTTTCTCTTTTTGTAGTGCCATCTTTATATGTTAATTCTACAATAATTGGCATTATTAAACCTCCTGGTTTTTCAAATTCTACAGAATAAATAAAAGCAGGCACCTCTTGCCCTTCAGCATATGAATCCATAGCATTTGCGTTAGCATCCTCCTTTTTATCAGTAATGTATACCAAATCACCTAAGCCATCAAAATATTGCTTGTATTGCGCTTTCAATTTTGTAACTCTTTCATTTGGCTTATCAGTTAAATACAATGGTTTTACTTCTTTAATACCAATATCTGTTACATCTGTAGTATAGAACCAACCTCTAAAAAACCAATCTAAATCCATACCAGATGCATCTTGCATAGACCTAAAGAAATCTTCTGGTGTTGGGTGTTTAAACATCCAACGTTTTGAATACGTTCTAAATGCGTGATCAAATAATTCTGGGCCCATAATTGTTTTCCTTAGCATGTATAAACCAGCAGCGGGCTTTGAATATGCATTCGGTCCGAATTGTTTTACATAATCTCCTTGAGACATAATAGGAGATATGTTAGATTGATCTCCACCCATATATCTTGTAATTTCTTTTGCAGGATTAGAAGCAAATAACTCTGCATCATAAACATCTTCTGCTAGAATTTCAACAAAAGAGTTTAACCCCTCATCCATCCAAGTCCATTGTCTCTCATCAGAATTTACAATCATTGGAAAAAAGTTATGTCCAACTTCATGAATAATTACACCTATCATTCCTTTTTTAGTTCTATCAGAATACGTACCATCTTCATTTGGTCTCCCAAAATTGAAACAAATCATTGGGTACTCCATTCCTTGTCTCTCTGAATGTACAGAAACAGCTTTAGAATATGGGTAATCAAATGTTAATTTAGAGTACTCAATCAAAGTAGTAGCAATTGCTCTTGTAGAATGCTCTTCCCATAAAGGATTTCCTTCTTTAGGATATAATGAGGTTGCCATTACAGATTTACCATTAATATTTACAGCCATTGCATCCCAGATATATTTTCTTGAGGTTGCAAAAGCAAAATCACGAACACGCTTTGCTTTAAACTTCCAAGTTTTTGTTCCTGTAGCTCTTCCTTTTTCTGTTTTTTCTGCCTCTTCTTGTGTTACAATTAGAATCGGATTGTCAAAAGATTTTCTTGCTTTCTCAAAACGCTTTCGTTGTGCTTTCGTAAGTACCTCTTTTTCATTTTGCAAAGTACCAGTAGCTTCCATAATATGATCTGCCGGGACTGTAAGGTTTACTTCGTAATCTCCAAATTCTAATGCGAATTCTGATCTACCCCAAAACTGCATATTTTGCCACCCTTCTACATTGTTGTAGACTGCTAATCTTGGAAAAAATTGTGCAATTGTATAGTTATTGTTTCCGTCAGGAAAAGTTTCTAATCCAGAGCGTCCACCATCTTTATTAATGTCATTAATTAAGTAATTCCATTGAATACTAAATTCAAAGGTATCTCCAGGAGCTAGTGCTCTGGTTAAATTAATACGCATCATAGTGCTGTTAATAGTGTGAGATAAAGGTTTACCATTACTTTCTACTTTCGTAATATTGTATCCAAAGCCTTTCTTTTGTTCCATAAAAGAACTTTTAAAATTATCTGGAGTTACAAAAGCCGCAGCACTGTTAGATTTTGCTAACGGAGTTTTAGAATCGTCTGCCCTCATGTTTTGATCTAGTTGTACCCATAAATACTCTAAATTATCTTTAGAATTATTGTGATATGTAATATTTTCATCTCCATAGATTGTGTTGGCAGCCTCGTCTAAACGAATGTCCATTACATAATCTACCTTTTGCTGTGTGTACTGATGTCCTGGAGCACCGGATGCTGCATGTTGATCATTAGGGGTTGCCAAAACATCTTTCATTTGTCTGAATTTGTTTTGATCTGTGTGCCCTTGCTGCGTTTTATTTTCTTCTTTTGGTGCTTCTTGCGCTATTGTTGCAAAGCTGATAAAGAAAAGAGAAAATACGAGTAAAGAAAGTTTTTTCATATTGTATATTTTGGTTTAAATAAGGGATCGAAAATAGGCATATATAAGCAGTTTTGTTAAATTTCGTTAAAATTTTAACAAATCTTTATATAAAAAAGCGATGTGAAAATTAATTCACATCGCTTTTTAAATTTATTGTTAAAATAAAATTTAGTTTTTCATTTTTGTTTTGAATTTACTAAACTGATCTTTATTAGTATTAGGAAAGCTATTGTTAGATAAATCTACATCTGCGGTCTCTAAGTCTGGGTCAATTACAATTTTAGTAATTTGTTTATCTGAATGTACAGCTTTTGTAACTTTTTTATCGTTGTATCTCCAAATTTGTGCAGGGTATGTCTTTTTTTCTTTGCTACCATCGTCATAGGTATATTCTACAATAATTGGCATTACTAAGCCCCCTGGTTTGTTAAATGTAATTTCATAGAAATACTTATCTTTTGCAGATATTGGTTTTGTGATGTTTAAACCTTCACTTTTATCTTCAACAAAATCTATAGTTTCTTTCGATGCATTTTCTTTAGCGTAAAATTTTCGCACACCTTCAATACCAATATCTGTGACGTCTGTTGTATAAAACCAACCTCTCCAAAACCAATCTAAATCTATACCAGAAGCATCTTCCATGGTTCTAAAGAAATCTGCAGGAGAAGGGTGCTTAAACATCCATCTTTGAGAATACGTTCTAAAAGCATGGTCAAATAATTCTTTTCCCATGATTGTTTCTCTTAAAATCCATAAAGCTGTTGCAGGTTTCCCATATGCATTGCTACCAAAACTATATACGTGATCTCCTTTAGACATTATAGGTGCAATGGTAGATTGGTCACCAGACATGTATTTTACAATATTTTTAGGGTACCCTCTAGTAATAGGAAAGTCTTTGTCATAATCTAATTCTGCTAACATTTCCATATATGAGTTTAATCCTTCATCCATCCAAGTCCATTGTCTTTCATCAGAATTTACAATCATAGGAAAAAAGTTATGACCAACTTCATGAATGGTTACTTTAATCATTCTATATTTTATTTTATCTGAATAGGTCCCATCTGCATCTGGTCTTCCTGGATTAAAACAAATTTGTGGATATTCCATTCCCATTTGTCCGTCTACAGAAATTGCTTTGTGATATGGGTAATCGAATGTATACTTAGAATATGTTTTTAAAGTTTGTGCAACTGCTCTAGTAGAGTGGTCCCCGTATAAAGGGTTAGCTTCTTTAGAATATAAAGAATACGCCATTACTGTTTTGCCATTAATATTTACGGCCATTGCATCCCAAATAAATTTTCTGGAAGTTGCAAATGCATAATCACGCACATTTTCTGCATAAAATTTCCAAGTTTTTGTTTTATTAGATCTGCTTTTTTCAATTTTTTCAGCTTCGTCTTGTGTTCTAATTAAAACAGGATTGTCAAAAGTTGTTCTTGCCTTTTCTAATCTTTTTAATTCTTTTCTAGATAATACTTCTCTTTCATTCTTTAAGATACCTGTTGCTCCTAGCATGTGATCTTCAGGTGTAGTAATATTAACCGTAAAATCCCCAAACTCTAAAGCAAATTCACTTCTACCCCAAAATTGGTCATTTTGCCAACCCTCTACATTATCGTACACACACATTCTTGGATAAAACTGTGCAATAACATAGTTGTTATTTCCGTCTTTAGAAAAGTGTTCATAACCAGATCTACCGCCATCTGTTCTATGATTATTAATATTATACCACCACTTTATTTTAAATTGAAACTTTTCTCCAGAAGCCAAAGGTGTTTCTAAATTAATACGCATCATTGTTTGGTTAACGGTGTGTGATAAATTGGTGTCATCTGTATTCTTAACACTTTCTATTTTAAAACCACCATCAAATGCAGCTTCCATATAGGATTTATTAAATCTTTTTTCAGAAGTACTATTCGGTATAGTACTAGATTGAATGTCTGGAGTTTTAGAGTCTGCAGCTCTCATGTTTTGATCTAATTGTACCCATAAATAGGCTAACGCATCATCTGAATTATTATGATATGTAATAGTTTCATTTCCATAGATTCGGGTATTCTTATCATCTAAAATAATATCCATTGTATAATCTACCTTCTGCTGCGTGTATTTTAAACCTGGCGCACCAGATGCAGTTCTTTGTAGATTAGGAGTTGGTAAAAGCTCCTTTAATTGTTTAAATTTATTCTGGTTTGTATGACCTGCTTTTGTTTTAGATTCTTGTGCAAAATTTACACTCGTTATAAATACAATAGAAAAGAGTAATAGCCCTATTTTTTTCATAATTTGAAATTTGAATTGATTAGTATTAATTTTAATAAGTTAATGTTTCTTTATAATAGTCTTTAGATAGTAAAACACTTTTATTAGTAGTGCCAACTTTAGACTTGATTAAATTCTCTTGTTTGTCAAAATGTTTTAATAATATTTTATTGGTAACTTCAATGGAAGAGACTTTAGAAACATTTTCTATTTCTAAATAAAAATAGACTAAATCCCCTTCATATTCCTTTCCTACGTAATGAAAAGCTCTTGAAGTATTATTAATTTTAAATTGTAATACCTTTCTTAAATAGTTTTCGAAATAAATATCGTTGTTTTTTAGCTCTTTTTTAGTAGAAAGCTGCAAATCGATACTATGATCTTTATTTAAAGCAGTCTCAATGTCATCCATAAAAACATTAATAATTATTTGCACAGATTTTGACGCTTCTTTATAATTTATCTGTGTTAAACTTAAATAATATTTATGTGCCGAGAAGCAGAGTAGCGGTAGGATTAAAAGAAGTAAAAAATATTTTTTAAATTTCATGAAATGATAAAAATAATTACAGCGCCAAATTACTCTTTTTTTATAATTTCTAAGTATGTTTTACTTTCAGATTGAAAAATTTTAATTATTTCTAAAACTTTTTTGTCTTTATGCAGTTCCTCTATGCCTAAGGAGTTACAATAGCCTAAAAAATGAAAGTACTTTTCTACAGGAATTTTTAATTGTTCAAAAAAGAATTTTTCTCCTAATTCTGACATTATCTTGAAAGGAAAGGCCTTTTTTCTAGCCAACTCTTTTCTTAAAGCCCACAAACGTTTAGAGCCTTTAAAAGGAATAACAGTAGTGGCACCAACGCCTGCAAACCGGGCTGTGGGGTCTACATTATTGGTGGGTGGTTTCATTTTATCTATATGGTCTTCAGGTGCAACAACGTTCATGTTTATTTTAGAGAAGTCCATACGATCTCTTAATAAAGAATCTTTTTTATTTGTAGGTGCATTTTTAGAATCGACACCCAATCTGCCAAATAAGTTATGCCTTTTCAATTCGAAGGTATCTAAAACGACTGTATTCTCTCTTAATGTTATACTTATAGATGCATTCTTTACATCGTTTTTATTAATAACGATAAACTTTGTAATATGCTGAATCGAAGAAATTCTTAAAGAATCTCCTTTTTTAACAAACATCCTAAAATCTCCATTATCAGAAGAAAAAGTACCTTGATTAGTTTTTAAATTGATAATATTTGCATTTTTAATAACCGTTAAAGTATCTGCTATTTTTCCAACAACCAATGCTCTTCTTTCTTGAGAGAAAGAAGTAAAAGTTAATAAAAATAGAAATATAACAAGTGTTTTTTTTAATATTAGGTAACTTTTCATAAGCAACAAATTTTTATTTAGCAATTCTAAAGTTAGTGAAAAAAGTAAATAAATAACACTTAAAACTAATTCTTTTTTAAGGTCAATCTTATTTAAGAAGAGTCTTTTGAGGAAATTAATTGTGTTCTATTCCTAAAATTTGGTACGTCTTAAATTATGAAAGAAAAAACTAATCTTAAGAGTGGTATCTATCACAATAGAATAAGGTGCTTAAAACTGTACTAATAGCATTGTAATCTATCATTATAGTGGTATTTATAAAACAATTTTCTTATTTTTGACTTATGAAAAAAATGATTATTGCAAGTACTTCAACTGTTTTTGGAAGTGGATATTTAGATTATTTATTACCCGTTTTACAGGTGCATTTTAAGAATGCAAATACAGTAACCTTTATACCGTATGCAATGCCTGGTGGCCTTTCTTATGATGCGTATACGGCTATAGTAGTGCAAGCATTTTCTAAAATGAATATAAAAGTAAAAGGAATTCATGAGTATGAAAATCCGAAAGAAGCAATTCTAAATGCAGAGGCAATATTTACTGGTGGAGGAAATACCTTTGAGTTAGTAAATCAGCTTTATAAGCTCGATCTTTTAAATAGTTTAAAATTAACAATTGAAAGAGGTATTCCATATTTAGGCACAAGTGCTGGAAGCAATATTTGTGGTCTTGATATGAAAAACACAAACGACATGCCAATTGTGTATCCGCCCAGTTTTAAAACTTTAGGATGCTTCTCTTTTAATATAAATGCACATTATATAGATCCCGAGAAAGGTTCTACACATATGGGAGAAACTAGAGAGACTAGAATTAAAGAGTTTCACGTTTTTAATGAAACCGCTGTTTTGGGCCTGCGAGAGGGCAGCTGGCTTTCTATTGAAAATAATAAAATTATACTTCAAGGAGAACACACAGCAAGGTTATTTCTGAAAAACCAAGATCCTGTTGAGCTACAAACTGGAATAGAGGTTATAATTTAATTTTTTAATGAATAAATTAATACGTTATATAATCTACAATTTCTAAACCATACCCAATCATACCAACTCTTTTTGTTTGCTTAGAGTTTGTTATTAATTTTAATTTACTGATATTTAAATCATGTAAAATTTGAGCACCAATTCCAAAATCTCTGTTATCTAATTTAATGTCTGGAGCTTTTATTTTTCCAACTTCTTGATTTTCTTTTAAGATTTTTAATCTGGTAATTAAATTTTGAGAGTGATTTTGTTGATTCACAAAAAGAATAGCTCCTTTTCCTTCGTCATTTATAACTTGAAACATTTGGTCTAGTTTCTTATCTGCGTTATTTGTTAAAGTTCCTAAAATGTCATTATTTACCAAAGTAGAATTTACTCTTGTTAATACCGCATCTTCTTTTGACCAAGAACCTTTAGTTAATGCAATATGAATTTGGTTATTTGTAGTTTGTTCATAAGCACGCAATCTAAATTCACCAAATCGTGTAATGATATTAAAATCGTCTTTTTTATCGATTAAAGAGTCATGTTCCATTCTATATGCTACCAAATCTTCTATAGAAACTATTTTAATATCAAACTTTTTTGCAACCTTTAAAAGTTCTGGTAAGCGGGCCATTGTTCCGTCTTCATTCATTATTTCTACAATAACTCCTGCAGGCTCTAAACCTGCTAAACGCGCAAAATCTATGGCTGCTTCTGTATGCCCTGTTCTCCTTAAAACGCCACCTTCTTTGGCTTTTAATGGGAAAATATGTCCGGGTCTTGCTAAATCAAATGGCTTGGTATCTTTTTTAATTAAAGATTGTATGGTTAGTGCTCTATCTGCAGCAGAAATACCTGTTGTAACACCTTTTCCGCGAAGATCTACAGAGACTGTAAATCCGGTTTCCATAGGGTCTGTATTATTTTCTACCATCATACCTAAGCCTAATTCTTGACAACGGTTTTCTGTTAGAGGTGCACAAATTAACCCACGGCCGTGCGTGGCCATAAAATTAATCATTTCTGGAGTTGCTTTTTCGGCAGCTGCTAGAAAATCGCCTTCATTTTCTCTGTTTTCATCATCAACAACAATTATTACTTTTCCGTCTCTTACGTCTGCAATTGCATCTGCAATATTGTGAAGTTGGGTGTTTTTTTTATTTGATAAAGAGGTCATACTTTTAAAAGTCTTTTTTGGGAATAAATTTTTGAAATATTTTTTTAAGAGGTAATAGAATGTTGTCAACATTAAATATCCCTTTGTCTTTTGTTGCTCTTCTTGTTAGAAAAATTCCAAACGGAATCATCACCATTGCAGAAATCCAAGAACCTAGTAAAGAGGAGATAGAACTTTCTTCTGCCAAATTTTTACCCATTGTATTTCCAAAGAAATAAATAACATAAATAGCAATGGCTAAAATCATTGGCAAGCCAAACCCACCTTTTCTAATAATTGAGCCTAATGGTGCACCAATAAAAAATAAAATGAGGCAAGAAAATGACAAAGCAATTCGGCCATAGTATTCAGAATCGAAAAAATTTAGTGTTTTCCGTTTCCATTTTACACTTTTCACATTATTTTTCACATTAGTAACGGCACTATTTATTTTCGTTCTCGCACCATTTAATATACTTATTTGGTCTTTTAAATGGAAATTTTCTAGGGTACTAATAGTATCGATATTCTCGTGCTTTAAAGAATCTGGATATTTATATAGTAACTTGGACTGTGAAATGGAAGAAATAGATTTAGACCTAGACATTAGCATGTCATTATAATCTGTTTTCAAAATAGGAATGGTGTCTGTAAGTTGATTAATTCTCAACATTTTAAAATTATTCTTGAAACGTTCTTCATCTAAAGAACCATCACCAACAAGGTCAGAAATATCTATATTAAATTCATATTCTTTAAAAGTTGCTTGGGAAGCTGGCATTTTCTCTTTTTTTACACGAGATCTTGTAGTCTTTGTGTGGTCTTCATAATAAAAACCATCGTATAAAATAAATGTCATATATCTACTTCCTTCTTTAGAAATAATTTTACCTCTTTCTGCAGTTATTACTTTCTGATTTCCTTTTCTAGAACTTAAATCATAAATTAAAACATTTTTTAAAAGGTTTTTTTCTTTACCATACTTTTCGTCGAATTTAATTTGATAATTTGGTAAATCGCTATTAAAACTTCCAGGAATTAATGCCAAGGCGGGTTTTTTCTTTTTTATATTGTAGTACAGGTTTTGTTGCTTTAAAATAGCATATGGGAAAATATTATTTAAAAAGATGAAATTAATTCCACTTAAAAAAAGTGTTAAAAAAATTAAAGGCCTTACTAATCTTTGAAGAGAAATTCCTGCAGATTTGGCTGCTGCGAACTCGTAGTTTTCCCCTAAACTTCCTAAAGCCATTATAGAAGATAATAAAACTGCAATTGGCAATGCTTGTGGTATGATACTAAGTGAGGTATAGTATAAAAATTTTAGAATAAAAGTAATACTAATACCTTTACCAGCAATGCTTTCAAAAGTCTGCCAAAGTAATTGCATTACTAAGACAAATAAAACAATTAAAAATGTTGCTAGAAAAGGTACTAAGAATGTTTTTAAGATGTATTTATCTAAAATTTTCATTATAGCAAAAGTAGTTTCTTAAATATAAATATGCTATTAAAATCCTGTTAATTGACAGTATTAGTCTATTGTGTAATTATCACTTAAATATTTTGTTTTATTTAAACTGAAGAAACTTTCAGACAAATCTTCATTTTTTTTAAATTCAGTAATTGTAAACATTGTTTTTGAAGTGTTTATACCGGTTTGAATTAGCTTGTAAATATGTTTAGTCTTTACATCTATACCTAGCTCTACCATTATGATTTCCGAATTACTATCAATCGGATTTAAGGTAACAAACTGAATATTTTTGCCTTTTATGTTCTGTAATTTTCCCATTTCTAAAGTATAACCTTCTTTGTAAAAAGTTAATAGTTTAGAAGGATAAATAAATCCATCATCGTCACTTAAATCGCTATCTGAAATGGAAATCTCTTTTTCATCATGATTAATTACATACAATTTTGCACCATCATAGATAAAACGATTACCCAAGTAGTTTAAACTATATTTTTCTCCTTTTAAATTAATTTCACCGTTAATAGGGGGTTCATCGCCTTCCTTTATTCCTGCTTCTTCATTACTTAATGTCTGGCTAAAACCAATATACATATTTTCATAAGCTCCCATTTTTGCTGAAACTTCGTCTAATAAAGATTTTGCTTTTTCTGCACTTTGTGCAAATGTAACTGTCGCGATAAAAAGAGATAAAAATAAGATTCCTGTTTTTTTCATAATGTAATAAATGTGTAATCTTAGTAAAAAAGGTTATGTATTTTTTTCGTTTGCTAATAATTGATCTAAAGCTACAAAATCTGCTACTAAAACTTGTCTCGCTTTGCTTCCTTCAAAACCACCAACAATTCCAGCGGCTTCTAATTGATCTATTAATCTACCGGCTCTATTGTAACCAAGTTTTAACTTTCTTTGCAAAAGAGAGGCAGAACCTTGTTGAGCTGTTACAATAATTTCTGCCGCATCTCTAAATAGTTTGTCTCGGTCATCGATATCAATATCAATACTTGTGCCACTTTCATCATCTACGTATTCTGGTAAAAGGTAGGCATTGGCATAGGCTTTTTGAGAGCCAATATAGTCTGTGATTTTTTCAACTTCAGGTGTATCTACAAAGGCACACTGTATTCTACTAAGGTTGTTACCTGCTGTATATAATAAATCTCCTCTACCAATCAACTGATCTGCACCTCCAGCATCTAAGATAGTTCTAGAATCTATTTTAGAAGTTACTCTAAATGCTATTCTTGCAGGGAAATTTGCTTTGATAATACCGGTAATTACGTTAACAGAAGGCCTTTGTGTTGCTACAATTAAATGGATTCCAATAGCTCTAGCTAGCTGTGCTAGTCGTGCAATAGGCGTTTCTATTTCTTTACCAGCGGTCATTATTAAGTCTGCAAATTCATCAATAACCAAAACGATATATGGTAAAAATTGATGCCCATCATTTGGATTTAATTTACGTGCTTTAAACTTAGTGTTGTATTCCTTTATATTACGCACCATTGCATTCTTTAGAAGATCATAACGGTTGTCCATTTCTATACAAAGAGAATTTAAGGTATGTACAACCTTGGTTGTATCTGTTATAATTGCTTCTTCTACGTCTGGTAATTTAGCTAAATAATGACGCTCTATTTTATTAAATAAAGTTAATTCTACTTTCTTTGGGTCTACTAAGATAAATTTAACCTCAGCTGGATGTTTTTTATATAATAAAGAGGTTAATACCGCATTTAAACCAACAGACTTTCCTTGGCCAGTAGCTCCTGCCATCAGCAGGTGTGGCATCTTTGCAAGATCTACTACAAAGGTTTCATTAGAAATTGTTTTTCCCAATGCAATAGGAAGTTCCATATCTGATTCTTGAAATTTCTTTGAAGAAATAACAGAATGCATAGAAACAATTGTAGATTTTTTATTAGGTACTTCAATACCGATAGTACCCTTTCCTGGGATTGGTGCAATAATCCTGATGCCTAAGGCAGATAAAGATAAGGCAATGTCATCCTCTAAGTTTTTAATTTTAGAAATTCTAATTCCTGCTTCTGGTACAATTTCATATAAAGTAATTGTGGGTCCAACGGTTGCTTTAATTTCTGCAATACCAATTTTATAATTTTTTAGAGTTTCTACAATTTTATCCTTATTGGCCTCTAATTCTTCAGGATCAATCGAGATTGTCTCATTGTATTGCTTTAACAGATTAAAAGTGGGAAATTTAAAGTTTGCTAACTCCAAAGTGGGGTCAAACTCTCCAAAATCTTTTACTAATTTATCTGATAAATTTTCTGCAACACTTTTTTCTTCTCTATTAATGGCAACATCAATTTCTACGATTGTCTCTAATTCTTTTTCTGAAGAAGGTTCTGTTTTTAAATTGGGTTCTAAGTTCCCTTCAATGGTTAAAGAAATTCCTTCTTTTTCTACTTTTACATCTGAATGTTTAGAGATAGTAGGTTTTAAATCGATTACAGATTTTTCAAATTCTGATTTATTATTAGCACTTGAATTTAAAGAATTGTCAATTAATACGTCTTTTTTTTCGAAAGATTTAGTTGCCTCTTCTTCAGTAAAAATCACAGATTCGTCTTTTTCTATTTGGTCTTTATCTTCTCTTTTTTGTTTTAATCTATTTATAAGTCCATCAAAATTAACTTTATAACGTGCAACAATGTATGCTATAAAAAAGAAAATTAAAAGTATAATTAGTCCTGTTTTACCTAAAAAATCTTGCGAGTATTGATTTATTTCAAAACCAATAATACCAGAAATAAGTGCAAATTTTTCATGTAAAAATCCAAGACTTATAGAAATTAGAAGCATTGCTGTTAATCCCCAATTCCAAGAAATAATTATTTTAGATATTTTTCTTTTGAGTAAGATTGAAAATCCTGTCGAAAAAAGCTGAAAAGAAATTATAAATGCAGCAATACCAAAACCTTTATGAATAAAAAAATGTCCTAATTTTGCACCAATTTTACCTAATAAATTTTCACTTTTCACTGCTCTATTAGACAATTGGTGAATTGTGCTTTGATCTTCTTGCCAATTAAAAAAGAAAGAAACAAAAGCGATACATAAAAAAAGAGAAAACAACATTAGAAAAAATCCGAAAATAGTTTGTGTTTGTTTCGTTTTTAAAAAAGAGAAAACACTAGGTTTTCTTTCAGGTTTTTCTGCTGCCTTTTCTGTGCTAGGTTTTCTTTTAGCCATTAATAATTATCTTATTTTTTTAAATTTTATTATGCTAAAATAGTAAATTGATTTTTGGGATGTAAATAAACCCTGCAATAATTAAAGAAATAATGCCTGCAAACGTTGGTGCACCAGCAGCTATATCTTTTATAAAACCTATTTTAATATGAAAATCTGGATGCACAAAATCAGCAACTTTTTCAATGGCCGTATTTAATGCTTCTGCCACTAAAACCATTCCAATGGCAAGAAACTGAAGCATCCATTCTATATTAGATATATCAAAACAGAAGCCCATAACAGTAACAATAACAGCCATGAGAACTTGCACTTTTATACTGTCTTCTGTGGTTAATAGTAGCCATGCACCTTTAAAAGCAAATTTTAAACTGCGCAATCTTCCTCTAATAAAACTATCTTTTGCATTCTTCATAAAACTAAATAGCGTTTAATGCTGCTTCATAATTTGGTTCATCAACAATATCAGGTACTTGTTCTGTGTGAACTACTTTTCCGTTTGTATCTATAACAATCACTGCTCTAGAGTGCAAGTCGGCTAGTGGTCCGTTTGTGATTTCTAAACCATAATCTTTTCCAAAACTTCCATTAGCAAAATCAGATAACATTACCACATTTTCTATTCCTTCAGCACCACAAAAACGAGCTTGAGCAAAAGGTAAATCTTTAGAAATACATAAAACAACAGTATTTTCTAATTTGGCAGCTTGTTTATTAAATTCTCTTACAGAGGTTGCACAGGTACCTGTATCTACTGAAGGGAAAATATTTAAAACTATATTTTTTCCAATAAAATCAGACAAAGAATTTGTAGCCAATGCTACTGTTTTCAATGAAAATTCTGAAGCTTTAGAACCAACTTTTGGTAAATTTCCTATTGTATTTATCGGGTTTCCTTTTAAAGTTATATCTGCCATTTTTTTTAGATTTAGTTTAAATTCAAAAGTAAGAATAATTAAATTATTTATGAACACATTAGTAGTCAAAACTGCTAAATAAATATGTTTAGCTATAAATATTTTTTTGTCTTTTATTATCACACTATAAATAGTTCGAAAAAAGTATTATTCTGTTTACTATTTGTATTTTCGCAGTCCTTAAAAAGTGTCAAAAATTGAATATTTATCAATATACATCTGAGTTCAAATATAATTGGAAACTAGCAGCCCCTGTAATGTTGGGGATGTTGGGTCATACATTTGTTAGTTTTGTAGATAATATTATGGTGGGGCAATTAGGAACGGCAGAACTAGCTGCAGTTTCTTTGGGTAATAGTTTTATGTTTATAGCTATGTCTATTGGTATTGGTTTTTCTACAGCAATTACTCCGTTAATTGCAGAAGCCGATGCTTCTAATAACTTTAAACAAGCAAAATCTACTTATAAACATGGTCTGTTTTTATGCACCACTTTAGGTATTCTACTTTTTTTACTGGTTTTCTTTTCGAAACCACTAATGTATTTAATGCAACAGCCAGAAGAAGTAGTAGTATTGGCAATTCCGTATTTAAATTTAGTTGCATTTTCTTTAATACCATTGGTTATTTTCGAAGCAATTAAACAGTTTACTGACGGTATGTCTATGACTAAATACCCAATGTATGCAACTTTAATAGCAAACATTATAAATGTAGTTTTAAATTACCTTTTAATTTTTGGAAAGTTTGGTTTTCCAGAAATGGGAATGGTTGGCGCTGCATACGGTACACTAGTTTCTAGAATAATAATGGTTACTTATCTTTGGGTATTGTTACGTTATAAAGAACGTTCTCGTAAAATTGTTAGAAATATAAAATTATTTACTTTAGATCTCTCAATGATTAAAAAGATTGTAAACATTGGCTCTTTAAGTGCTATGCAAATGTTTTTCGAAGTTGCCATTTTTACTTCTGCAATATGGCTGAGTGGTTTGTTAGGTAAAAATTCTCAAGCCGCAAACCAAATTGCTTTAAATTTATCTTCTATGACTTTTATGGTTGCAATGGGGCTAAGCGTTGCCTCTATGATTAGAGTAGGAAACCAGAAAGGGTTACAAAATTATAAAGAGTTGCGCAGAATTGCATTTTCTATCTTTTTGTTGGGTATTTTATTAGCTGTATTCTTTGCATTATTGTTCTTTGTTTTTCATAAAAGCTTACCAAATATTTATGTAGATTTAAATGATACTACAAATTATAAAGATAATATGGAGGTGCTTAGCATTGCATCGAACTTGTTATTAGCGGCTGCTTTCTTTCAGATTTCAGATAGTATACAAGTAGTTGTTTTAGGAGCTTTAAGAGGTCTTCAGGATGTTAAAATACCAACTATTTTAACTTTTATTTCGTATTGGGTTGTTGGTTTTCCTGTTTCTTATTTTTTAGGTAAAGAAGAAATGTATGGTAGTTTTGGTATTTGGTTAGGTTTATTGGCGGGTTTAACAACAGCTTCTGTTTTATTATTCATTCGATTTAATTCCTTAACTTTAAAGTTAATAAAAGAAAAACAATAATATATAATCTCTTGAACGCAGACAAGAGGTTAAAAAAAAAATAAATTACTTTTCGATTGCGTTCGAAGTTTCATAAATAAAAGATTTACAATGAATTTACCGAAATTTTTACTAGCAGATAACAGCAGTTTACCAGACGATATTTTTGTATTGCATACAGAGTTTCCTCGTTTTATGATTAACTTAAAGGATGATGAAATAGAATGGTTTGAGGATTTAACCGGAGAAAATGAAGAGGATATTGCAGGAGAATTGGCAGATTTAATGGATAAAGCAGGTTTGTTTTATGATGCCGAAATGAAAGAATTTGAATAAATAATTCTAAGTATATGGTATAAAAAAAACCTCACATTTATTTAAATGTGAGGTTTTTTTATATTATTATTATTATTATTATTGGCCTTTCGGAATTGTAATACCTAAATTTTTAAGAACTAATTCAGTGATATCAAATTTTGAATCTATATATGCAAATTCATTTCCGGTAATTGTTAAAATTTGAGTATATCCATTTTCTTTCGCTACAACTGCAATTGCTTGGCTAAGCATCGTGTAAAGAGGACGCATTAACTCGTCTCTTTTTAATCCCATTAACGTATTTCCATTTTTTTGATATTTTTTAATATCTTGTTCCAAGCCCGCCAATTCTTTTTGAATTGTTTTTTTCTCTAACTCGCCCATATCCTTTTCTTTGAGCTTATAGTCTTCTAATCTTACTTTAAAATCCGTAACCTTTATACTAAAAGACGAATCTAATTTTGTGCCATAATTTTTTGTAATTTCTACAACTTTTTTTGTTTCTGGCATGACACCTAAAATATAGTCGCTATCAATTGTTCCAACTTTAGTTTGAGCAATTGTTAATGAACTTATAAAGGCAATAAATAATACTGTAATTTTTAATTTCATGATTTATATTTTGATTAACAAATATATACAATGGTCTGACTTACAAAAGTATGTTATCCTTTTAATTTGTTAATTTTTTCAGAAATCTTAGAGGCTATGATTAATTTATCAGTTAAATAATCAAACCACAAAATATTTTCATCTCTTTTAAACCATGTTAATTGTCTTTTTGCAAAACGTCTAGAATTTTTCTTAATTTCAGAAATAGCAAACTCTTTTGTAAAATTCCCATCAAAAAAAGAAAATAACTCTCTGTAACCAACGGTTTGTAATGCATTTAATTCTTTGTGAGCATACAAGGTTTTTGCTTCTTCAATTAAGCCATTGTCTATCATTGCATCTACACGTTGGTTAATTCTATTGTAAATGATTTCTCTATCTGCATTTAAACCTATTTTAATATTATTAAAGTTTCTTTGTTTTTTTGGCTTGTTTTTAAAGGTTGAATACGGAATACCTGAACCAATACAAACTTCTAAAGCGCGCATTATTCTATGTGGATTGTCTATGGCAATCAATTTATAAGTTTCTAAATCTAATTCTTTTAATTGCTTTTGAAGTACTTCAATCCCTTCCTTTTCAAGCTTTAACAATAGTGCTTCACGTATTTTAGGATCTACTTCAGGAAAATAATCCAATCCATTTAAAACGGCATCTACATAAAGGCCGCTTCCGCCAACCATTATTTGAATAGAATTTTCTTTGAAAAGTACTTCGAGTTTTTCTAAAGTATCTCTTTCAAATTCACCCACATTATAAGAGTCAAATACACTTCTATTTTGTATAAAATAATGTTTAGCAGCAGCTAGTTCTTTGGGTTCAGGGACTGCTGTGCCAATCGTCATTTCTTTAAAGAATTGTCTAGAATCGCAAGAAATAATACTTGCGCTAAAAGCATTTGCTAGTTGAATACTTAAGGCTGTTTTACCAATTGCCGTAGGCCCAACAATGGTTATTAAAGTGTTTTGATTCGTACTCATTTAATTTAAAATGCTTCCGCAATTATGACAAAATGTTGCACCCTCGGTATGTTCTTCATCCAAACAAGCTGGGCAAGATTGTGTATTTGTTTCAATTTTATTAATATCTGTTTTGGTCATTTCAGAACTTACAATACCTGTAGGAATGGCAATAATAGAATATCCTAAAATCATAATTGCACTAGCAATTAATTGACCCAAAGGTGTTTGTGGTGCAATGTCTCCAAAACCAACGGTGGTTAACGTTACAATTGCCCAATAAATACTTTTTGGAATATTTGTAAATCCGTTTTCTGCACCCTCAACCATGTACATTAACGTTCCTAAAATAATACAAACTATCAATACAAAGAGCAAGAACACAGCTATTTTGGCCCTGCTTCCTCTTAAAGCAACCATTAGTTTATTTGAAGCGCCTATATATCTTGCCAATTTTAAAATTCTAAAAACTCTCAATAAACGCAAAGCTCTTAAAGCAAGTAATCCTTGTGACCCTGCAAAAACAAAAGATAAATACATCGGTATTGTGGAAAGAAAATCTATAACACCAAAAAAACTAAAAATATATGTAGTTGGCTTTTTAATAGAGAAAATTCGAAGGATGTATTCTATTGAAAATAAAATGGTAATTATCCATTCTCCAATATTTAATAAGTCGTGATATTTGTTATCAAAACTCTCTATACTTTCTAGCATTACCAATAATATGCTTGCTAGAATGGCTATTAACAAAATTACATCAAAGACTTTACCTTCCTTGGTATCTGCCTCATAAATAATTTCATGAAGTCTTTTTTTCCAGGATAATTTGTTTTTTATAATGTCCAAAATTTATTTTTTTAACTAATACAATACTACAAATATTTAGTGAGTTTAAAAAAGTATAAACATTACAAATCTAATAACCTCTTAGCTGCATTAAAAGGAGTTGTCTTGCCATTCTCTAAATTATCAATTTCTTTTTGTAAAGCGCTTTTAACTTTTGGGTTTTGGTAAAAGTTAGTTTTTAATTGTTGTTCTATTGTAGATAATAACCAAAATTTATTTTGCTCATTTCTTTTTTTATTAAAATAAGCGTTCTCTTTTGTAATCCCAATATAAGTAAGAATCATGTTGTTAATTTCTTCAATACCAGAGTTATGAAGAGCACTTGCAGTTAATACTTTAGGTTGCCATTTACTTTCTTTTAATGGGTATAAATGCAACGCTCTGTTAAAAGCTACTTTGGCTATTTTAGCATTTTGTTTGTTTTCGCCATCGGCTTTATTAATAACAATAGCATCTGCCATTTCTATAATTCCGCGTTTTATTCCTTGCAATTCGTCTCCAGCGCCAGCCAATTTCAATAATAAGAAGAAATCTACCATAGAATGAACCACAGTTTCAGATTGCCCAACTCCAACGGTTTCAATAATTATGGTGTCAAATCCTGCGGCTTCGCATAAAATAATACTTTCGCGTGTTTTTTGGGCAACGCCTCCTAAAGAGGTACCAGAAGGAGAAGGTCTAATAAAAGCATTTTCATCTGTTACAAGTGCTTCCATTCTTGTTTTATCACCTAAAATAGAACCTTTATTTACAGAGCTACTGGGGTCTACTGCTAACACTGCTACTTTTTTGCCTTGTGCCGTTAAGTATTTACCAAAAGTTTCTATAAATGTACTTTTACCAACTCCAGGAACACCTGTAATCCCTATTCTAATAGACTTATTTGAATGAGGCAAGCAACAGTTTAAGATTTCATTTGCTTTTTGTTGATGTTTTATATTTGTACTTTCAACCAATGTAATCGCTTTGCTTAAGAATGTAATGTTACCATTTAAAACCCCAGTAACAAATTCATTTACAGAGTTTTGCCTTGCTCTACTTTTTTTAATTTTTTCTGCAGATACTTTACTGGTAGTTTCTGGTTTAGAAACTCCATCTTTTTCTTGCAATGCAGAAGGTTTATCATTCATTTGAAAGGAATTATGTAAATTTAAAGATAATTAATTAAAAAGTAAATTTACAAAACTTCTCATTAATTCCGTTTCTCTATTCTTAATAAAGTAACTATCTTTATACCCTGTAAATAGTCACTTTTTTAATGGAACGCTACAAAGAAAATCAAATAAAAGTATACAATTCTCTGTCTAAAAAGAAAGAGAACTTTAAACCTATAACAGAAGGTTACGTAGGCATGTATGTCTGTGGTCCTACGGTATATAGCAACGCACATTTAGGGAACGTAAGAACTTTTATGTTCTTTGATATAGTATATAGATACTTATTACATTTGGGGTATAAAGTGCGGTACGTGCGTAATATTACAGATGCTGGCCATTTAGAAAATGATGCAGATGAGGGTGAAGATAGAATTGCTAAAAAAGCACGTATTGAGAAGATAGAACCAATGGAAGTAGTGCAGCGATATACTGTAGATTTTCATAATGTGCTTAAAAATTATAATTTTTTACCACCAAGTATAGAGCCCACAGCAACCGGACATATTGTAGAGCAAATAGAAATGATTAAAGAAATCATAGAAAAAGGTTTTGCATATGAGGTAAATGGTTCTGTATATTTTGATGTCTTAGAATATAATAAAAACGAACATTACGGTATTCTATCTGGCAGAAAAGTAGAAGATTTAATTCACAATACAAGAACTTTAGACGGACAATCAGATAAGAAAAACCCACAAGATTTTGCACTTTGGAAAAAAGCAGATGAACGTCATATAATGAGATGGCCTTCACCATGGAGCGATGGATTTCCTGGTTGGCATTTAGAATGTTCTGTAATGAGTACAAAATATTTAGGAGAACAATTTGATATTCACGGTGGTGGAATGGATTTAAAATTTCCACATCATGAATGTGAAATTGCACAATCTAAAACGTGCAGTGGCAAAACACCCGTTAATTATTGGATGCACACGAATATGCTCTTGTTAAATAGTCAGAAAATGGCGAAATCTACTGGAAATTTTATTTTACCAAATGAGATTTTATCTGGAGAAAATGATATTTTACCAAAGGCATTTACTGCAAGTGTCGTTCGTTTTTTTAATTTACAGGCTAATTACAGAAGTATTTTAGATTTTTCTGGAGAAGCGCTAGAGGCATCAGAAAAAGGGCATACTAAATTAATGGAAGCTCTTAATCTTTTAGATAAGATAGAATCAGATAAAACATCAACTTTTAATGTACAAGAATGGGAAAACTCTTGCTATGATGCAATGAATGACGATTTTAATACGCCTATATTAATTGCAAATTTATTTGAGGCTGTAAAGGTTATAAATCATATAAGAGAGCAGAATGCAAGTTTAACTGCACCTGATCTGTTAGCGTTTAAAAAAGCTTTAAATAGTTTTGTTTTTGATGTTTTAGGCTTAACAAATGAAAATCATCAAGCTAATTCAGAAAAGATAAATGGAGTAGTGGAGCTTTTAATAAAGTTAAGAAAAGAAGCAAGAGAAAATAAAGATTGGGCGTTATCAGATCAAATCAGAGATGAATTAATTGTTTTAGGTATACAATTAAAAGACGGCAAAGAGGGCACAACATTTTCTGTAAACTAATATTCAATTTGAGAAAAATTCTTTCATATCCAATTATTTTACTTGTTCGGTTTTATCAAGTAGCAATATCACCTTTTACACCAGCAACATGCAGATACAACCCAACATGTTCTCGTTACACCATTGATGCATTGCAAAAATATGGTCTATTTTCAGGAGGCTGGTTGGCTTTGAAAAGAATATCTAGTTGTCATCCTTGGGGAGGAAGTGGTTATGATCCAGTACCAGAAAATATAGAAAATTAAAAAAAATAATAGTATATGAGTTTTTTAGCAATAGAATGGAATCCTTCGATTGGAATTGATTTAGGTTTTTTTGTAATACGTTGGTACAGTTTAATGTTTGTTACAGCTTTTTTATTAGGTCTACGCATCATGAAAAAAATCTATATTACAGATAATATTCCTGTAGAAAAAGTAGATCCTTTATTTATGTATGTTTTTCTTTCTATGCTTTTAGGAATGCGTTTAGGTGATGTTTTCTTTTATAGTTGGGATTATTATCAGAACCATTTACTAGAAATATTTCTACCCATAAAAGAAAGTGCAAATAGCACTATACTAGGGTTTATAAAGGGTTGGAAATTTACTGGTTTTACTGGATTTGCAAGTCATGGTGCCGCCATTGGTATACCAATAGCTTTGTATTTTTATGCTAAAAAACATTTACAAAAACCATGGTTATTTATTCTAGATAGACTTGCTATAGTAGTAGCTTTAGCTGGATTTTTTATCCGTTTCGGTAACTTTTTTAACTCAGAAATTTATGGAAAAGAAACAGGTTCTAGTTTCGGGGTAATTTTTAAGGCTGCAGGAGAAACATCAGCAAGACACCCAACACAATTATACGAAGCTATTAGTTACTTAGCATTGTTTTTAGTAATGTGGTTTTTGTATTCAAAAACAAATAAAAAAAATCAAGTTGGCTTTCTTTTTGGGTTATTTATGTCTGTTTTATGGTCTCTGCGTTTCTTTATAGAATTTATAAAAGAGCCACAAGTTCAAAAAAGGGGAGAAGAATGGTTTTTTAGTCCTTTAAACACAGGGCAAGTTTTAAGTATTCCTTTTGTACTTATCGGAATTTGGTTAATGTTAAGAAAATCAAAAAAAGAAGCTTAGATTTTTTATGGAAAAACTAAAACAACGCTGGGGTATTGAAAGCAATTGGGCGGTAATAGCCATTTTTATTGTTTTTGCAATCAATGGATCTTTCGCTACGTGGGTTGCGAAACCTGTTACGATATTTTTAGGACTAGATCCTGAGAAGATTTCTGGATTTATATATTATCCATTAAGGTTTTTATTAATTTTTCCTATATACCAAATAACTTTGCCAATTGTTGGTTGGTTTTTTGGACAATTAAAATTTTTCTGGGCATTTGAAAAAAAGTTTTTAAGTAGAATAGGTTTGGGATTTTTATTTAAGCAGTAGTATTAATTTTTAAGAACATCTTTATTTTTACGGTTTATAATATAGGTGTAAATCCACATAATAGTAAAGGTTGGGATAACGTCTATTGGTAATAATTCTTCGATAAAAGAGATAATACCAGCAATTTTACCTTTTCTTCCTTTGTACATTTTAGTCATTATATAACCAGCTAAAGGTGCCCAAAGCATACTTATTAAAGGTATTGGGATAAAACCAAAAAGATCTAATACAATGCTAAAAGCTAACTTTTTGTAGGTATGTTTCATAGGTAATAATCAAAAAAATTTCTCTGTAAAAATATTGAGTTTATAAAGAATTCTATAATTTAGCTAAAAATACTATTTACTATTGAAATTTAATCATTTTAAAAATAAAATACCAATATATATAACTAAGACAGTAGGCGGTTTAGATGCACAGTTTAAATTAGCACCCGAATTACGTTTAAAATATAATACGGACAAAATAAAGGCAAGTAATCCAAGACTAGCAGCCGTTTTGGTGCTTTTTTATCCGAATGAAAATAATGAAACAACTTTTTTACTTACAGAAAGGGCCAGCTACAAAGGAACCCATTCTGCTCAAATAAGTTTTCCAGGGGGTAAAGTGGATGCATCAGATATAAATATGCAAGCAACTGCACTAAGAGAAGCAGCTGAAGAAGTTGGATTGCATATAAAGCCTGCAGCAGTTTTTAAAGAAATAACACCTGTTTATATTCCACCAAGTAATTTTTTAGCAACTCCTTTTTTAGCCTTTGTATCAGAAAAACCAAAATTTAGAATCAATTATGAAGTTGAAAACACTATTGAAGTCTTATTAGAAGATTTATTGAATGAAGGTTCTTTATCTAAAGTGAATTTAACTACTTCTTATATGGCTAATGTAGATGTACCGTGCTTTAAATTAAATGGTTACGTAGTTTGGGGCGCTACAGCCATGATGCTTTCAGAAATTAAAGAACTTTTAAAGTGATCAAATTTATGATTTGTTTCGTAAGTTTGTAGTCAACCAACCTCGTAAACCTCACGAACAATGCCATTCATAAAAAGAAATCCTTTTGGTCATATTTTATTTCTAAAAAAATTGATGATTAGAATTTTCGGTTTGATATCGCATAGTCGCTATCGTAAATTTAATAGTTTACAAATAGAGGGATCTGATATTTTAAGAAATTTACCAGATAGTAATGTCTTATTTATTTCAAATCATCAAACTTATTTTGCCGATGTGGCAGCTATGTTTCACGTGTTTAATGCATCCTTAAAGGGCAGAGATGATAGTATTAAAAATGTTGGATACATTTGGCACCCAAAATTAAATATTTATTTTGTTGCGGCAGGAGAAACCATGAAGTCTGGTTTGTTGCCTAAATTATTTGCATATGCCGGTTCCGTTTCTATAGATAGAACGTGGCGAAGTGATGGAAAGGATGTAAAGCGACAAGTAAAAAATTCTGATATTTCTAATATTGGAAAAGCTATTAAAGATGGTTGGGTAATTACTTTCCCACAAGGCACAACTACACCTTTTAAACCTATTAGAAGAGGAACAGCCCATATTATAAAGACCTGTAAGCCTGTTGTAGTTCCTATAGTTATAGACGGATTTAGACGTTCTTTTGATAAAAAAGGGTTAAGTATTAAAAAAAGAAACGTGCTGCAGTCTATGGTAATTAAAGAACCATTAGATATAGATTATGAAAATGAAGATATTGCAGATATTGTTACAAAAATTGAATTTGCAATCGAACAACATCCTTCCTTTCTAAAAGTATTATCTCCAAAAGATGCTAAAGATTATATGCTTCAGGAAGAAGAATTAAATAAAAAACGAGAATTTTGGAGTTCTTAGGACTCTTTTAAAATAGTATCTATTGCTATAATTTCGTGCTTTGTAAAGACAGTATTTTCAATTGCTTTTACACTATCTATAATTTGGTCAGTTTTACTTGCTCCAATTAGAACAGAAGTAATACCATCCTCTTTCAATATCCAAGAAATTGCCATTTGTGCTAAACTTTGATTTCTATTTTCAGCAATTTTGTGCAATGCTTTAATTTCTGGTAACTTCTCTATTACTTGATTTGCATTTAAAAACGGACTATCTTTTATAGCTCTTGAATCTTTGGGTAAACCAGTAATGTATTTATTTGTTAGCATTCCTTGTGCTAAGGGTGAAAAACAAATTGCGCCTACTCCAGAATTTCTTAATAAATCTAATAATCCGTCTTCAATCCACCTATCAAATAAATTATAGTTTGGTTGATGAATTAAACAAGGAGTTCCTAAATCTTTTAATATTTTAAAAGCTTTTGCAGCTTCTTTAGGTCTGTAATTTGAAAGACCAACATACAAGGCTTTTCCTTGTTTAACCATTAAATCTAAAGTCCCCATAGTTTCTTCTAAAGGCGTTTCTGAATCAGGTCTGTGATGATAAAAAATATCAACATAGTCCAAGCCCATTCTTTGCAAACTTTGGTCTAAGCTAGCAACTAAAAATTTCTTTGATCCTAAATCTCCATAAGGTCCTGGCCACATTCCGTAACCTGCTTTTGTTGAAATTATAAGTTCATCTCTATATGCATTAAAATCCTTTTTTAATATTTTCCCAAAGTTTCTTTCGGCAGAGCCTGGTGCAGGACCATAATTATTTGCCAAATCAAAATGAGTAATTCCATTATCAAAAGCGCATTTTAATAGATTTCTAGCATTTTTAAAATTATCGTGATCGCCAAAGTTATGCCATAATCCTAGAGAAATTTCAGGAAGTAACAGACCACTGTTTCCTGTTCTTCTGTAGTTCATTTTCTCATAGCGCTTTTCATCAGCTATATATTTACTTTTCTTACTCATTTAAATTATTTTAATGCCTCTTTTAATATGGTTATAGGATGTTTGGCAATTCGTTGAGTACCATCAAAAATTTGGTGCCTACAACTGGTTCCTGCAGCAACAATCTCAGTTTCTTTGGGTGTGTTTCTTAGCTTTGGAAACAAGGTGTCTTCACCAACTTGCATTGAAATATCATAGTGTTCTTTTTCATAACCAAAAGAGCCAGCCATACCACAACAACCTGATTTAATTATAGTTACAGAATAATTTGTGGGGATATTTAGGATTTGAAAACTGGCATGTGTTCCAGATAATGCCTTCTGATGGCAATGTCCATGAATTTTGAGTGTTTTCTTATTTTGTGTAAAAACAGAAGTATCTAAATCTCCATTTTCTACTTCTTTTGCAAGAAACTCTTCAAAAGTAAAGACATTTTTAGCAATTTTTTCTGCGGATTGTTTATCATCTGCTAAACGAATATACTCGTCTCTAAACGTTAATATTGCAGAAGGTTCTACACCAATTAAAGGGGTATCTTCTGTAATAATATCTTTAAAAATAGCTACGTTTAAATTACAAACTACTTTTGCTTCTTTTAAGAAACCTTTAGAAATAAAACTTCTTCCAGATTCTTCATGATTTACAATTTGTAGATTATACCCCAATTTTTCAAAAAGTATAAAAGCATCTTTACCAATTTGTACATCGTAAAAGTTGGTGAATTCATCACAAAATAAATAAACAATTTTTTTATGATTCGATTTTGGTTGCTTGCTGTACCATTTTTTTAATGTTTTTGGAGCTAATTTTGGAACACGTCTTTGTTGTGCAACACCCATGGCAGCTTTTGCAAAAGGCGTGCTTAAAATTGCGTTTGTTAAAGCGGGAGCAATACTACCTAGTTTATTATACTTTACATTATTAGCAAATAATTTACTCCTAAAAGAATAACCGTTTGTTTCTTGATATTGATATAAAAACTCTGCTTTCATAGTTGCAATATCTACATTACTTGGGCATTCTGATGCACAGGCCTTACAGCTTAAACACAAATCGAACACATCTTTTAATTCTTTGTGGTTAAATTTATTTGCTTCATCGGAGTTTGTTAAAAACTCACGCAAGGTATTTGCTCTTGCCCGTGTAGTATCTTTTTCATTTTTTGTAGCTCTGTAACTTGGACACATGGTACCACCAGCATCCACCGGTTTTCTGCAATCGCCAGAACCGTTGCATTTTTCTGCAAGTTTTAAAATACCTTCACTATCAGAAAAATCTTGAATTGTTTTAATTTCTGGTTCAACTCTATCTATTTCATAACGCAGACTTTCATCCATAGAAAAAGCATCTGTAATCTTACCTTTGTTAAAAACGTTGTTTGGGTCGAATGCTTTTTTAATGCGTCTTAATAATTGGTAATTTTGATCACCAATCATCAAAGGAATAAATTCTGCGCGAACAATTCCATCTCCGTGTTCGCCAGAAAAAGAACCTTTATATTTTTTTACTAATGCAGCAGTTTCAGTTGTGATTTTTCTAAATAACACAACATCTTCTTTTTTCTTTAGATTTAAGATAGGACGTAAATGCAATTCACCCGCGCCAGCATGTGCATAATACACTGCGTTTTGATGATGCTTATCCATAATCTGAGTAAACTCTTTAATATAATTTGGCAAATCTTCTAAAGCTACCGCTGTATCTTCTATACAGGCTACAGCTTTTTTATCACCAATCATATTTCCCAAAGCACCTAAACCTGCTTTTCTTAAATAATGAACTTTCGCAATATCTTGGCCAAATACTTTTGGGTGATGGTAGCCAAAGTTGTTTTTTTCTAAATCTGTAATTAAGTTGTCTGCTAAGATTTCTGCGTCCTCAATAGTATTGGCTGAAACCTCTAACATTAAAACTGCTTCAGGGTCTCCTTGCAAGAAGAATCTATTTTTTGCAAGGTCACGATTGTTTTTCGTACAATCTAAAATTGTCTTATCCATTAACTCGCAATTGTATAAATCGTGTTTCATTGCTATAACCGTAGCAAGTAAACTTTCATTTATACTTGTAAAATGGGTACACACCATAATACTCTCTTTTGGGGGTAAAGGATCGAGTTCTAATGTAATTGCTGTAGAAAAAGCTAAAGTTCCTTCACTACCAGATAAAAATTTTGCAACGTTTATAGTTGGTGCTGATCCACCAAACAAGTCAGACGTTAAAAACTCATCAACAGCATACCCTGTATTTCTTCTATGTATTTCTTCTTTCGGAAATTGTTCTTTAATTTCTAGCTGATTTTTTTCTAAAGAAAGTTCTTCAAAAATAGTTCTGTAAATAGTTCCTTCTAAAGTATTTTCTTTTGTTTTATCACTAAATTCTTGAGAAGTTATTTCTTTAAAAGTAACTGAAGTTCCGTCACTTAAAATCGCATCAATTTCTAATACTTTATCACGCGTAACTCCGTATTTTATAGAGGTGCTTCCCGAAGAATTATTACCTACCATTCCGCCCATCATACATCGATTAGAAGTAGACGTATTAGGTCCAAAAAATAAACCAAATGGTTTTAAATATACATTCAAAGAATCCCTTACAATTCCTGGCTCTAATTTTATAGATTTTGCAGTTTCATCAAAAGAAATAATTTTTATAAAATGTTTAGAAACATCTACTATAATTCCGTCTCCAACACATTGTCCTGCTAATGAAGTACCAGCAGTTCTTGGTATTAGAGTAATTTCATTTTGAGTTGCAAAAGCAATTAAAGTTTTAAGATCTTTTTCGTTTTTAGGATATGCAACAGCCAAAGGTATCTTTCTATAAACAGAGGCATCTGTAGCATATAAGGTTTTATGTAAGTTATCAAAAAGTACGTCACCAGAAAGCGATTTATGAAGTTGTTCTAAAACAGTATTTGAAATCATAAGTTGGATAAATAAATGTTCTTTCACAAATATCTGAATAATTAAATTAATTCAATCCGTTAAAATACTTCTTTCACTATTTTTATTGATTCTATAATAAATCATTTAAAATACTGTTAACTTTCTATTGAAATATTATGCAGTCAAATATTGAAATCTTTCTGTATTATCTATTTATAGTGTCATTTATAGGTTTTAAAAAAAGTATCTTTGTGGCGTAGTATTTAGATTATTAATACAATAACAATCAACTTAATGTCTGTTTGTTTCTAAATACCAATTATAAGCCAATTTTAAACGCACGTTTTGCGAACCACATTAGTTGGTAAAACGTTATAACGTAGTATCAATTGATGGATTCAAAAACACAAATAAACAAACCATCACCAACAGTTCCTGGTGAAATTATAATAAAATTTGAGAGCACTACAGATGTAAGAGCTACTATTTATGCAATGAAGGAAGGTTCATCGGTTGTAATTACTGATTTTTATAGTAATGGAATGATGCTCTTAAAAGAGTTACACAAACATTTAAAAAACAGGTTACCAAATAAAACATTCTCAGAGCAAAGAGCATATAGAGCCGAATATCATCAACTTTCCAATCAGGTTTTTATAGAAATTGTAAATCAAGAAGTAGCGGTTAAAAAAGCGCCTAGTATTGGTTGGTTAGAAAAGTTTTATCCAGAAAACAACAAATTCTTTTTAACCTTTCCGCAAGTACAAGGATTAAATAGTGCTTGGCAATGGTATAAAAACGGAATTAAAGTTCCTGTTCTAAGAAATAAAATTCACCCGTTTTATGGCACGTATTTCCCAACCCGTTTCGATCATTTAATTTTGTTTGACAATTGGTTAAAGCGATATAAAGGTGCTAAGAAGTCTGCAATAGATGTTGGTATTGGTAGTGGTGTTTTGGCTTTTCAAATGGTACAGCATGGTTTTCAAAAGGTTTTTGGAACAGATACTAACCCGAATGCAATTGCAGGTTTAAAAGAAGCTATGGGAGAGACAAAACTGTCTCGTAAGATTGAATTAAGTGATGCAAATCTTTTTGGTGAATTAAAAAATGAAACAGAATTAATTGTTTTCAATCCGCCTTGGCTGCCAGCGGCCTCTAGTTTAGGAAAAATAGATGAAGCTATTTATTATAATAAAAATTTATTTCCTAAGTTTTTTGCGGAAGCAAATAACAGATTGGCTAAAGATGGCAAACTAGTCATATTGTTTTCTAATTTAGGTCAAATAACAAAAGCATCTAAAGAGCACCCGATAGAAAAGGAACTAGCAAAAGGAGTGCGTTTTCAATTAGAAAAATGTTTAAAGAAATCGGTGAAAGTAGCTTCAGAAAAAACCAAAAGAGACCAACATTGGCGAGGTACAGAAGAAGTAGAGCTTTGGGTATTGATTAAAAAGTAAAAAATTAAATAAAGCGATAAGAATAGTAAAGTGATTTTCTTTTCTTATCGCTTTTTATTATTTAGCTTTTTCTACCAACTCTAAATTACTCAAAGAAGTCTTTGTAGTAAAAATACCGTAATTAATAATTACGTTTTTTTTCTCAATTTTATCAATAGTTCCAATAGAGTTAGAATCTTTAATTCTCACTCTGTCATTTATTTGGAAATTATAGGTTGCTTTTTCTTCAGCAATTTTAACAGCTTCTATTTTCTTTTCTTTCCGAACTTTAACTACTTTTTGTAAAACCTCTTTTTCTACTGTTTTAATAACCTCCTGCATTTGCTTCTGAACAACTTTGGCTTGCTGTTTTTGAGACTTTGTTTTTGGTGTTAAAGGATTTTTCTTAGCATATTTAACCTTTTCGTCAACTACCCATTTATTGAAATTGGTGTTTAATTCTTTCTTATTGTTATTCTGAAAGTATTTGTTTAGAAACTCATTAATTTTTCTACCTAAAGAAAGCATTCTTTGGTTATTATCATATAACTCTTGGAAACCAGCTAATTTCAGTTGAATTTTATCTTCCTTTTCTTGTAAACTTTCTAAGTGCTCTTGTCCTTTAGATTTTTGTTTTTCTAGGTTGTCTGAATTTCGTTGTAGTTTGCTTCTTTCTTTTTGCAGTTTAGAAATGGTTTGGTCTAAACGAACTTTCTCTGTGTCTACACGTTTTTTTGCCTTATTTATAATACTAAATGGAATTCCGTTTTTCTGCGCTACTTCAAATGTAAAAGAACTACCAGCTTGCCCAACAAACAATTTATACAACGGCTCTAAGGTGCGCTCATCAAACTGCATGTTTGCATTGGTTACATTTTCCAATTCATTTGCCAGTACTTTTAAGTTAGAATAGTGGGTTGTAATGATTCCAAAAGCTTTTTTTTCATAAA
>Ga0308013_10000008_pt1 | contig 143898 bp, 136 predicted proteins | sample Neamet181_FD_203131 | JGI IMG/M metagenome (GOLD analysis project Ga0308013, IMG submission 203131) | Marine microbial communities from water near the shore, Antarctic Ocean - #181 | ecosystem: Environmental > Aquatic > Marine > Unclassified | place: Southern Ocean | collected 2014-07-25
TAGCTACCTTGTTGCCTACAGCATAGCCACCTGCAAACTCGGCGTAATCACTAGTGCTCAAATTCAGTTTCAAATATCCAGCGGTCATTCCATAAATCTTAGCACCTCCTTTTGGAAGCTTTCCACGTTCCGATTCCTGCACGCACCAATCCTTATATATGGCCGTAAAGTCCGGTATGTTGGTTTTCTCCCACCCGAATATATGCCACACTTTAAAAAGCTCAATGTCATGCATAAGAATTTCGCGATGCAGGATTTTATGAGAGTCCTCTTCCCAATTAACAAACTTTACATATTCCTTTATTGCAGACAGGACTTCCTTCTCTTGACTAGAATCCGCCTTCACAAACCTGGCAAATTCATCAATGCAACTCACCCCATACTCTTTTATTACAGTGGCTAACACAGATACGTCAACTGGCTCCCTCTCCCATTCTCGCAATGTACCACTAAAAGTATCACCTTCTTTCTTGGACTTTCGCTCGCCAACCTTAAGATCATAAATACTTAAGTATGGTACTTGGTTTTCTACCGAGCTCATTTTACAACCTCCATGTTAACTACATTATCCTTCTTCACACCCCCAGCCTCGAACATAGCGCCAGCAGCTTTCTCCATAGACTCTCTCACAGGATCCATTGCTAATCTAGCGTATATGGCTGTAGTGTTGACGTTCTTATGATTTAGGCTCTTGCCAATAATCGCTAAACTAGCGCCTGTATTAGCCTGCCAGGAGCCCATAGAGCGCCTTAAATCGTGGAGCCAAGTACCTCGCATGTCTTCTATACCAGCCCTGCTGAGTATCCGTTTCCAGGCTTTATCCGGATTGGTTAAATGGCCAGAAGCGCCGTGACTAGGGAAGACCCATTCACTTTCACCACAATCAGCCTTTCTATCCTTAAGCAGGTCATGCATCGCTGTGATTAATGGTACACGCTGTGATTCGCCATTCTTAGTTTCTGGTATGAACCATTCACGACGCTCTAGGCTCACTTGCTCCCACCTCATCGACAGAACGTTTTCCCGCCTTGCCCCAGTTAACAAGCTCGCCAGAATATAATCCCTAGCGGTTATATTAGGTTCTTCAGCAAGCGCCTCGAAGAACTTTGGTAACTCATCACTTTCAAGGAACCGGTCCCTAGACTTGCTCTTGTATTCTTTAATGCGCGAGCAGGGGTTGTCGCCATCCCAACCCCAATCAATAGCCATGTTAAAGACCTTACGCAACAATCGAAGTATTTGGTTGGACGCACCCTTCCCACCTACCTTCTTCACCTTACGTCTGCCCGCCTTATCTATGCCCTCGATCATTCTCTGGTTATCGGCGATGTAGACTAGGAGCTTTTGAACCTGTTGCTTCTTAATGGCACTGAGCTTTTTATTCTGCCAATGGACCAGGTGAACGTTGTACCGCTGCTCATCAATCTCCCATGACTTCTTGTGAGGCTTCGCATACTCAACCATGAAACGCTCGAATACTTCGCCAAGAGTTGCCTCTTGGCTGAGATGGCGCCTGTCTTCCGCTGGGTTTGAACCTATGGCGATCGCGCCATTGTGTTGGGCAACCATTCTTCGTGCTTGGTCAATCGTCATGGAAGGATACCGACCTAAAGTAATTCGCTCTGGGCTGCCGTTGATCTTTCGATACAAGACGAAGCTCTTGCTGCCAGTGTGGGTAACTCGAAGCGTTAAATGGGGAGTAGACGTGTCGTGGTATTTGACTCGCTTACCGATAGCTGGAATGGGCAAGCTATCGAGGGATTTCTTAGTGAAGTTGAGTTCATTTGCCATTGTCGGGATCCTCGTATCAATCCTTTAATCGGACGGGGCTACCATGGGGCTACCTGATAATCCGATTTACTCAATAATCGTCAATGATTATCAATGACCAACTTACGCGCTATTGCTGGCTATTACAAGACCATCAAAGGATCTTACAGTTACTCAATGCCACCGAATGCAGGACTCATAATCCTTTGGTCGTCAGTTCAAATCTGACCAGGCCCACCATACAAAACTCAATGGTTTCAAAACCTTGAGGCAAAAAAGCCCAGCTAACCACTGGGCTTTTTTGTGTCTGTTACTTCATGGGGTAAGGCGGGGGTAAGGTCCAAACTCTAATCCAACACTCTCAGAGCTTGATAATAGACTACCCAATCCAAACTTGAGGTTCTATTGTTTGAATTACCAGCTCACCGCCCACCCAAGTAGCAATACACTGGCTCTGCCTTAATGAGCCACCATGATTCATATGTGTCTCTACATGATCCTGAATAACATCCCAGACAAAGACTTGATCACCTTCTTCAACGTTAGCTGGCAACAAGTATGCGGCCCAAGGCTTGTCAAAAGAATAGCGGTACTGGCTAACATAATGATCAGCTACGATCGCCTTATTTTGGCTATCTGGCATAATAACGCCCCTGTAGTCAACAATTTCGCTGAACGTGCCGTCATCATGCTCAACTAAGAAAAATGACTTCTCAAGGCTAACATCGGCCTTTAACTGCACGAGCTGGATTTTTAAGCCTTCCTTAACAGCTAAGTTTAATGCGACTAATGACCTTGCAGTTCTAACCTCTTTAAGTCCGTGATTTAAATACGCTTCATCGACTTTAGGGCAACTTTCGGTCATTGGCCCTTCTTACCCACAGCAAGATAAAAACGAAACACGCCTTGTGCATAATTTTAGGCGGCTGCGTGATGCTGCGCATGTAGATGGTTTATTGCCCGTAGGCATACATCGCAGGCGCATGCCGCAAGAGTTTCACCAGTTTATATTAGGCATCCCTTTGCAGCTTAGGCCTCGCCATGCGGGCACTACCGTGGTTTGGGAAGGGTCACACACTATCATACAAGAAGCCCTCACCAAGGCTTTAAAGGGAATTGCACCGCACCAATGGCCTCATACAGATGTGACAGAAATCTATCAGCACGCCAGGCAACAGGTTTTAGCTTGTTGTAAGCGGGTGGAAATACACACCCCACCGGGTGAAGCCTATCTCATACATCGTTTAGCAGTGCATGGTGTAGCGCCATGGCATGCGCGCCCAGAGGATAAAGGCAAGCTTAGACCGGTGGTGTTTTTTAGGCCAGAGTACACACACCCCAAAGAGTGGCTCACCAAATTTTAATAATAAAAGGTAATATTAGAAACCGATACATCGGCCTCAAAGTCACGCCCATAGCCCACAATTGCAAACCGAGTAATGTCTTGCGCCAATAACTTAGAGCCATTGGAGCGGCTGCGTTTAAAGTCTTTAAAAGGCAGATCAATTATCTGCCAATCTTTAGAGGCGATAAAAGTAGCATAATAATAGTCTGAGTATGACCGAGTGTCTTTGGTGCGGATAAACACATGATAAACCTCACCATTGCCCCTAGCGGTTAACTTTGCACCCGATATACTTTGGCCTTGTGTTTGGGTGTTTGCAAATGAAATGCCTGCGCGCAGCTGGATAAAGCCACCGTTTTTTTGGGTGCTAACCTGCCCCGTAAGCCTAATAAAATTAACCTCGTTTTCGCGCCCCAAAGTCACTTTTCCATTAGACACCCCGCCCATGGTTCTATCACTGATATATTGCCAATAGTCACTACTTTGTGGACTGAATGGAAAATGTAAATCTTGAGGTTTGGCATGGGCATAGGTGGTAAAAATAAACACCAATGCAATCACCATAGTGCGTATGTTGCTCATGGTGGCGGACCTATTTTTAATCATATAATACTCCCAAACCAGCATACTAGTTTACTTGCGCTTGCATAAGCGCGCGTCAATTTCAGATAACTCTACAGCTGAGTAGTTTTAGCTTCAGATTTGCAACGCTTTGAGCAATAGCGAATAGAGTCCCAAGTCCGTGCCCACTTTTTTCGCCACGCATATGGTTTTTTGCATGCTTCACAAATCTTTTGCGGTAAATCACCTTTTTTTACCATTTTCGCCATCTTATTCCTTTTTATCTTCGGTTTTACTTACATGGCTTTTATTCGACGTTGAAGGAAAAAATCATAAACCGCAGATCATCGACTAATAGGCCAATCTGCAGCATCTACCGAATCTAAGTGGGTGTCAAATTGATGGCCTGCCCACTGCTTAATAAACACTTGGTGAGGGTCGTAAGTGAGGGTTTGTTTGTTTAAATCAAATCGACGGTGGCCTCTAGGGTCTGCACCCACACCTGCAAGGTATTGCCAATTGCCCCAATTAGAGGCAACGTCATAATCAACCAAATGCTCTTCCATATAAGCTGCACCATAACGCCAATCTAGCCCTAGCTCGTGCACAAAACAACTTGCCACCAACTGACGTCCTCGATTACTCATGTATCCAGTGCTGTTTAGCTGCTTCATGCATGCATTGACGATAGGATAAGGCGTATTGCCACTGCACCACTTTTGGAAACGCTCGGCGTAAAAGCTAGTTTTGGGCTTAACTGTTTTAATACCACTGACGCGGAACAATTTTTTGCCATGGCAATGCCCATACCACTGATAGTATTCACGCCATAATAGTTCAAAATATATCCAATACGTTGAGTCGTTGGCACCTTGTTCTTGCTCATAAAGCTTTAAGCAGTGTATTACCTGGCGTGCTGATAGGTTGCCATTGGCAAGCCATGGCGAAAACTTAGTGGAATAGTCCATACCATCTAAACCATTTCTTGTAAGCTTATAGTCACTGGCTAAACGGGTGCTAAAGTAACCCTCCAAATGAGCCAAGGCCTGCTCTTCACCTCCTTCAAAAAGAGGTACTTGCACCAGACTGTAGGGTAGGTTTTTCCAAGTAGAGGCGCTCACAGGCGATGGAGGCAATTGCTTTGGTGCAGCCAAGGGGAGATTGATCGACAGCGATTCAACGTGTTTTCTAAATTTTGAAAAACCATCTGGTATCTTTTCAACGGCAAATGGAAGCTGAGCTCTGTGAAATAAGGTGTGTGTGTCAAGGCGATGAAACCCAATAAATGGGTATCGCTTCGCAAGTGTTTGCCAGTTTTTTTGCTCATAATACCCAGGGCTTACACTAGAATAAATATGGTCTATGTTATGCACTGTGATCAGCTGAGGGATTACTTCAAGCGCAGATTTTGTTGTGACCACAAGGTGCTGGCCTAATTTTTTTAGACTAGTTTGAAGGTCGCTAAGCGCTTGAGCCAAAAATACCTGCCGGTGCGGTGATAGTGAACTAGGCGCCTGTAAAGTTGCGCTGGATTGGGTCGTTTGAGCACAATAAACACAGATTAATTGATCAACCTGCGCAGCTGCAAGCGTGAGTGCTTCATTATCATGAAGTCGTAAATCGTTGTTAAATAGAAAGAGGCCAGTTTTATGGGGCATCAATAGTTACCTGTGATTAGATTGTTCGCCTAGCAACACAGTTTAATACGCCCTCCACCAAAATGCCTGTGTCTGACAAAAGTTGACAACTTTTTACAATCTGTGGATGGACAACCGGGTCAGACATTGAGAGCATAGATACAGTAAAACTAAACAGGTGGCACAACAGGCTGTGTAATTACTTTAAGCCACCTTTAGTAAACCATTTCTAGCGGATTAAAAGATGAAAACACACTCAATTATTTGCGCACTGGCAACCACTGCGCTAGTTACGTCCACTTTTGCCAACGCAAATGATAACTCCTCCTTCGACATAGGCTTGGTTAGCGTTAATGGTGGCTCTATTTATGAAGGTGCAAAAAGCACATCGGCAGTCATGCCCTCCATTAGTTTCGAGTCAGATATTTTAAGTGTGAGTGTGCAAGAAGGCCTTGAGTATCAGTTGTCCAACGATGGAGCGCTCAAATTAACTGGTGCCATAGTGCCCAATTTTAGACCTTACAAAAGCACAAATTCTGCAAGCCTTGCGGGCATGACGCGTAAGATGTACTTTGATGCAAGTGTAACGGCTGCCTTCACTCTTGCACGCGGGCTAGACGCCAAACTGAGCATGGCCACCGAGCTTAGTAACCAATTTAATGGCAACGCCATAGACGCTTCAATAAGTCAGTTTGTGCCAGTGATGGGTCAGCCCATTATTTTTGGAGCTGGACTAAAATACCAAGATGCCTCACGAGCAAATTATCTTTATGGTGTTAAAGCTAGTGAAGCAACTGGCCAAAGAGCCCAATACGACACTGGTAGTGCTATTTCCACGTACCTTAGTGTGAGCACCTTCCATTCGTTTACGCAGCAAGTGTCTTTGTTTGTTAGCGCCAATGCGAGCTTTTTGCCTAGTAACGTGAGTAACAGCCCTATTGTTTCTAAAAAGCGCACTGTATCTAGTGTTATTGGCCTAAGCTACAGTTTTTAACGGCATGACCCATATAAAGAAGATATGTTTACTCGCTGTAACTGGGCTTTTGGCTGGGTTTGTTATTACCTCCTGTAGCAATCAGGAAATCTTCAGTAACACCAACCCTAGCGTGGTGCCTAAAGACTTAAGTGACGTGTTTAAATGGCGCATGACCAAAGACGCATCCCCTAAAAGGGAAGCCATAACCATCGCTGAAGATTGGCGCAGCCTTACACCTGATTCAAGTCATTATGCGGTGTGGGTTGGCCATGCCACTTACCTGATTAATACAGGTGATGTCACCTTGCTCACAGACCCTATATTTTCTAAGAGAGCCTCGCCTGTGGGTTGGGCAGGGCCAGAGCGCCTAATTCCACCCGCGATGACATTATCGCAACTACCTCCCATCGACGCGGTGGTAGTAAGCCATAATCATTACGACCACCTAGACCTGCCTAGCCTTATTGCATTGCAAAAAGCCAATCCAGACATGGTATTTTTAATGCCACAGGGCGACAAGGCGTTGCTGGAATCTAAAGGTTTAAATAACGTGTCTGAGTTTAGATGGTGGGAGACACAAAAAGTGAATGAAACCACTTTCACCTTCACCCCCGTGCAGCATTGGTCTGGCCGTGGTATTACTGGACGCAATACTAGTCTGTGGGGAGGCTGGTTTTTAACTGGCCCAGACTTGTCCATCTATCATGCTGGAGATACGGGCTATTCGAAAGATTTCCTCACCACTAAAGCCCGCTTGGGCAAACCTGATGTCGCTTTCATCCCCATTGGGGCATATAAACCTAGGTGGTTTATGAGAAACCAACACGCAGATCCAGCAGAGGCTGTACAAATCGCATTGGATTTAGAAACTAAAAAAGCGTTTGGTATGCATTGGGGTACGTTCATTTTAACTGACGAAAATATTAGCGAACCGCCAGTTATGTTGGCTGAAGAATTAGTTAAACGTGACCTAGAGCCACGTTTTTTCACAGCCCCCAAACCAGGTGAAGTGCTTACTCTCAAGCCGAAGTTTTAAGAGCGCTTGCTCAATCAGTTTTATCACCGCTCTACTACCGTTCTAAAAGTTAAGTTCACTCTAGGTGTGTGTACTTTTTTGGAAGGTGGCAAGCGGTGTAGCCAGTGGTCTTGAGTGGTGCCTTGCATCACTAGCAGGCTGCCGTGTTGCAAAAGTGTAGTGTGAGTTTGCTGGGTGTGCTTATGCTTAAATGCAAAGTTGCGTTGGGCACCTAGGCTTACTGAAGCAATAGCGCCATGGCGCTTTAATTGCCTTTCATTGTCACTGTGCCAAGCCATGCCTTCATCGCCTGTGTGGTATAAGTTAAGCAGGCAAGAGTTGAATGTTTCTGAGGTGATGGTTTCTATCAACTGCTTTAGCTCTAGCAACTGGCTTGTCCATGGTAAAGCGGAGCGGGTGATTTTTGAATAGGTGTAATCAAAGGGTCTGCTGCCATACCATGCCACTTTGCGCTTGGTGATTATCTTTTTGTCAAACACAATGGCCTCGTCATTTCTCCACTCTATGGCATTAAGAAAATGCTCTAAAAAGAAATCTGCTGCGTTATCTTCTAGCACTACGCCATGATAATTTGCTTCACCATCTTGGGGCAGCACATTAATAGGTGGGTCTATGCGTTGAGAAAAAAGTGACATATCAAACCTTACTTAGTGCACGGCGCAAAGCCATTGAGGCCTCCATGAAGGCTAAAATGGCTAAAAATACCAACACCGGTGTGTAACCAAACTCTACAATGCCAAAGCCTACTAAAAGTGGAAAACCAAAAATGCCAATAAAATAAGTAAGGGCGAATATTTGTAGGGTTTGTGGCCCTAAATGTTCTTCAGCGTCATTGGCCGCCATGGCCACAAGAATAGGATAAGACGCTCCATAACCTAAGCCAAATAAGATGGCTACGCTAATGTACAAAGGTATACTGTCGCCACTGACTAAAAATAGCACCACACTTGCCGCCATGACGTACTGCAGCATTGCAATGGTGAGGTAAGGGTTATTACCACCCTTAAACTTTACCAACACCAGCCTGAAAAACACCACCGTTAAGGTATATACAAAAAAGAAGGTGGCGTAGTTTAAGCCTCGGTCATCAGCAAATACAGTTTGGAAATTATTCATGCCAGCAAATACGCTGGCGCCCATACACACCATTGTCACTGGCAAAATCGCCCTAGACTTAAGCACTTGGCGCAAAGCACTTAAAGTGATGCGTGAAGAGCGCTCTGGCGTTGGGTTTAGTGCATGCACTTTGATAGGCTTTATAAGTATAAAGAACAAAATAGCGCTGATAACACATAGAATAGATGTAAGGTAGAAAACCGTTTGTACTGGGTATCCAAAGCCTTCCAGCACAGATGCAAATACAGGTGACAAACCGAAACCTGCCATCACAAAAATAGATAACAAGGTGAAAAAGCGCACTCGCTCTTCAGAGCTTACAAGCCGTGTGAGCACAATGGGCCCCAAAGAATATGTTAAACCCCAACCAAAACCTAAGCTAATACTTGCCACTAAAAGCCCTAATCCCACAGAGCTTACATAGCCATATAAAAACAAAGACACGGCAATCGCTATACATGCGATGCCAAGGGCACGCATTCTGCCAAATTTATCTGAAATATGCCCAGAAAAGTACACTGTAACAATGGTCGCTATGGCAGTCACAAACAGCATAGCCCCTACTACTTTTTCACTGGCGCCAAATTCAGCAAACAACCTTGGCAACATAAAGGTCAATCCGTAGGCTCCTGCTTGAAGAAAAATAGCTAAAAAATACATGGCAAAAGTGAGGGGTCTAGACATAAGTTATGCTTCTTATAGTTATTTTTGGGTATCGATTAAAAAGGTCTTTTTGGGGGGCTAGTATCGCCCTCACCTAGGGTTAATTGAAGCATCACAGAGTCTAGCCAACGCTCAAATTTATAACCAATCGACTTTATCACCCCTACTTCTTCAAAGCCCATCTTTTTATGAAAGTCTATGGACATATGATTCTCAGAATCTCCCACCACAGCAATCATTTGGCGAAAGCCTTCTTGTGTACATTGTATAATCAACTGGCTTAAAAGCTTTTGGCCAAGCCCCATGCGCTGGGCAGACTCTGCTAGATAGATAGAGTTTTCAACAGTGTATCGGTAGGCAGGTCGTGTGCGATATGCAGATGCATAAGCATAACCAAGCACTTGGTCGCCACGCACAGCCACAATATAAGGGTAGCCGTCTTGGGTAATGGTCTTTTGCCTTTGTATCATTTGCTCCAAACTTGGGGGTAGCTCTTCCCAGCTTGATACACCATGAGTTACCTGCAGTGCATAAATAGCTTGGATGGCTGGCATGTCTTTATCCCACACGTTACGAATAGTGATTAGAGTAAACACTGGGTTATCCTTACATCTATTAGTTAAATTTTAGAGGGTAAATTTAGACACAGCTAAGAAGCCAGGCCACAAAGTGTTGTTTGGCAGGCAAGCTATCATTTGTATTGGTTTCTACTAGGTAGTAGTCCCAGTCTGAAACGATACTAAAAGATTTCAACGCCACTAGCATGCCATTATCCACTAGATCGTCCACCAATGTACCCCAGCCAATACCCACACCTTGGCCTGCGATGGCAGCCTGCACTAGTAGCGTGTAGTTATTAAAGGTGAGCACAGGTTCACTAGGTATCACTTTATTTGATAGCTGGCTTGGTGCTTGATTTGGCAGCTGGTTAAAAAAACCACGCCAATTTAGCCAGCCATTGCCAGCTACATCTGCAAGCTTTAACAAGGGTAAGCTGGCCAACTGTTGAAGGCCATCTATGGGGGCATTTTGGGCTAATAATGCTGGGCTGCACACTGGAAAAACATGCCCTATGGACACAAGATGAGACCTGTATTTATTAGGCTTACCTTTAGCAAATATAATAGAGATGTCATTTTGTTGGGCAGTATAGTCTGGCTGAGTTTGTGAGGTGACAATGCGCACTTCTATTTCTGGGTGAAGTTTGCGAAAGTCGGATAATCTAGGCAATAACCAAAATGCAGCAAAAGCAAAATCTGTTTCTACATTGATACATTGGCGCATGGGTGTTTTTTGTAGTTTTGTTAAGCAATTTGTAATCTGCAAAAAGCCAGACTCTACCGCTTCATATAACTGCTGACCAGCATCAGTGAGAGCTACCCCACGATAAATACGTTTAAAGAGCTGTAAATCTAGCTGCTGTTCTAGGCCACGCATTTGTTGGCTCACTGCCGATTGAGTAGAGCCCAGCTCATGTGCGGCAGCTGTAAAGCTTAAATGACGCGCAGCCACTTCAAAGATTAATAAGCTTTGTGCCGAAGGCATAAACTCTTTTAATAACATTAGCACACCTAATACTTACCATTAAATTCTGACTAGTTTACACCGTTATCTGTGATGTTAGAATACTGGCATTAAATCACGTATGTTCTATCAAACATAAGCATAATAAGCCGAGCATTAACTAACATGAAGATTGAAAAAATCACGCCAGCTATTGGCGCCGAAATATCCGGCATTAGCCTTAATAATCTTAGTGCACAAGAATGTGATGATATTTATGCTGCGCTGATTGAGCACAAGGTGATATTTTTCCGTGACCAAGACCTCACGCCTCAAGCGCATATCGATTTCGCCAAAAGTTTTGGCGAGCCTGAGCCACCTCACCCCATTTACCCAAGCGTTGCAGGCTATGACAACATTGTTTTACTAAAAACTGGCCCAGACAGCAAACCAGATGCCAATGACTGGCACAAAGACATGACCTTTAAAGCAAACCCTCCGTTTACCAGCATTTTGCATGCTGTAAACGTGCCTGATGTAGGTGGGGACACGCTTTGGGCCAACACTAATACAGCCTACAATGCGCTTCCAAAAATGTGGCAAGACTACCTAGCCGATAAAGAAGCCATACACGACATAGGCACCTTTAGAAATGACCTTTACGCCAAAGGTGGTATAGAGGCGGTCAATAATGGGCTTAAAAATACGGGCTCTGCAGTGCATAAAATCGTGGGCACTCACCCTGTCACTGGGCTTAAGTACCTTAATATTAATCAGTCATTTACGCGCCATATCATGGGTGAAGTACAAGGTGAGAGTGACCGAATTTTGCAGTTTTTGTATCTGCATATGGCCAAGCCTGAGTTTCAGGTGCGCTTACGCTGGCGTAACAACACTGTAGCGATGTGGGACAACCGTATTACTCATCACTACGCCATTTCAGACTATTTGCCCAAAATACGCCACATGCAACGCGTTACTGTGCTAAACGACAAGCGTGAGCCTTAAGACCTTTATCGCTGATAAATTTAAACGCTAAGTAGTTTGTATGTCGGCATCTACTGAATGTTCTACAACGCAGTGGGCGTTGGGTATGTCATTGCTCAGTGCCCGCAGTTTTGCAGCCTCTGGCTCTAGGCCGTGCTCTAGCCACCTTTTAATCAAGCGCTCTTCAAGTACGTCTATCCCTGGGTTGATGAAGATGGTTTGATCCCATAATTGACTAAGCGCCGCCCACAGCCCTTCTTTGAGAAGCAGGTAATTACCTTCCACAAGCAAAACTCTATCACTTATAGAGACCACCTGCGAGCCTGCAATACAGAGGTCTTTATTCCTGTCAAAGGTAGGAATAACTACATTATCTTCAAGGCTCACTAGCCTTTTAATTAAGTGCACAAACCCTGCCACATCAAAGGTATCAGGTGCACCCTTACGATCTGTCAGATGGCGTTGGGCCAAGAGCACATTATCTAAATGAAACCCATCCATAGGGATTATTCTAGCTTGCACGGCTTTTTTTGAAAGTAGACTTAGCAGCTCACCAGCAAGGGTAGACTTACCCGCCCCTGGCGGGCCAGCTATAGCCACTATAAAACGCTTATGACCTTTGGCGTTGTATATGATGTTGTCCACAAGGGTTGGTGTGTTCATGACATTCTAAGCACCTTGGCTGATTAATTATTTGATCATATTATCATCTGCCACAAAAAAGCCCATAGCCATTTAAGTAATGGCCTATGGGCTTTTTTAAATCAATGAGGCGATAGCCCTATAGATGACTTGCGATTTGATCACAGGACGCTTTTGCATCACCAAACAACATTTTAGTGTTATCCATAAAGAACAATGGGTTTTGCACGCCGGCATAACCTGATGCCATACCACGCTTAAACACAATCACTGTTTTAGCATCCCACACTTCAAGCACTGGCATACCTGCAATAGGGCTACCTGGCTTTTTAGCAGCCGGGTTTACCGTATCATTGGCGCCTATGACTAACACTACATCAGTGTTGGCAAAGTCATCATTGATTTCGTCCATCTCTAAAACAATGTCGTAAGGCACTTTAGCTTCGGCTAGCAATACGTTCATGTGGCCGGGCAAACGCCCTGCAACAGGATGAATGCCAAAGCGCACTTCTACACCTTGTGCTCGCAGCTTTTGGGTAATGTCTTGCACTTGGTATTGCGCTTGAGCTACTGCCATGCCGTAGCCTGGGGTAATCACTACAGACCTTGCATTAGTTAGCATACCCGCCACTTCTTCGGCCGTAGTAGGCTGCACCTCACCTTCTTCTTCGTCATCACTTGCAATAGGGTCATTACCAAAACCACCAGCTATTACAGAGATAAATGAACGGTTCATCGCGCGGCACATAATGTAGCTCAAAATAGCGCCAGAGGAGCCTACCAAGGCACCTGTAACAATCAACAAGTCATTGCCTAATAAGAAGCCTGCAGCGGCAGCTGCCCAGCCAGAATAAGAGTTCAGCATAGACACTACTACGGGCATGTCGGCGCCGCCGATAGACGCCACTAAATGCCAACCAAACACTAAGGCAATAACGGCCATAATGACCAGATAAGTGTCGTTGCCACCTTGGTTTACAAATTGTACCAGCATCACCGCACTTACTAGCAAAGCCAGCAAATTTAGCTTGTGGCGTTGTGGCAAGTTAAGGGCTTTGGAGGACATAATGCCCCGCAGCTTACCAAAAGCGACCAAAGAGCCAGTAAAGGTGACTGCACCAATAAACACACCCAAAAATACTTCTACCAAGTGAATATTTTGCATCACCGGCGTAAGCACTTGAGAATGGTCTAGATAACTATTTACGCCCACAAATACAGCAGCCAAACCCACAAAACTATGGAGTATTGCCACAAGCTCTGGCATTTCTGTCATGGCTACTCTTTTAGCCATATAAACACCAATGGCAGAGCCAATTAACATGGCAATAAGAATGTAGCTTAGGCCTGTGGTAAGTGCCATTACTTTTGGGCTTAACAAAGTAGCCAATAGCGCTAACGCCATACCAATGATGCCAAGCCAAATGCCACGTTTGGCAGATTCTTGTTGAGATAGCCCACCAAGGGCCATGATAAATAATACAGCGGCGATAACGTAAGCTGTGATAACCATTCCTGCTTGCATTAGTCGTCTCCTATTTCTGGAACATTTTTAACATACGTTTGGTGACATAAAAGCCACCCACGATGTTAATGGATGCGATGAGCACAGAGATCAAAGCAAGAATAGTAACTAGATTAATCTCGTCACCCACCTGAAGCACCGCTCCCACTACGATAATGCCAGACACCGCATTGGTGATGGCCATCAAAGGCGTATGCAAGGCGTGCCTAACGTTCCACACCACGTAATAGCCAATAATGCATGACAGAACAAATACCGTGAAGTGTCCTAGAAATTCAGCGGGTGCGTTTAGGGCAATCCATCCTACAAGCACTGCACTTGCAGCGCCTAAACCATATTTCACTGCGGCTGACATTTCCTGCTTAGTTGGCTCAACAGGTGCGCTATCTTGCGCTTTCTTTGCTGGCGCTGCTGCCACTTGGATGGGCGGCGCTGGCCATGTCACTGCGCCATCTTTACTGATGGTAACGCCACGCATGATAGGGTCTTCAAAATCGATCACCAACTGGCCATCTTTTTTAGGGCAAAGCAGCTTTAGAAGGTTAACTAGGTTAGTGCCATAAAGCTGGGATGCTTGGCTAGGTAAGCGTGCCGGCATATCGGTATAACCAATCACTGTAACGCCATTGTCTGTAGTGATCACCTTACCAGGCTGGGTAAGTTCACAGTTACCACCGCCACCAGCGGCTAAATCTACTATTACGCTGCCTGGGGTCATAGTAGACACCATTTGCGCCGTAATAAGCTTAGGCGCAGGCTTACCAGGAATCATAGCCGTAGTGATAATAATATCCACTTCCTTAGCTTGGTCAGCAAATAAGGCCATTTCAGCGTCTATAAAGGCCTTGCTCATCACCTTGGCATAACCATCGCCAGAGCCACTTTCTTCTTCTAGCTCTACTTCTAAAAACTCAGCACCCATAGAGTTAATTTGTTCTTTTACTTCTGGGCGAGTATCAAAGGCTCTCACTATAGCGCCTAAGCTACCTGCTGCACCCAAGGCCGCGAGGCCTGCAACGCCTGCGCCTATAATCAGCACTTTAGCTGGGGGCACTTTGCCTGCAGCAGTGATTTGGCCAGTAAAGAAACGACCAAAATGATGGGCTGCTTCAATCACTGCGCGATAACCGCCAATATTAGCCATAGAGCTTAAGGCATCCATCGACTGTGACCGGGATATACGCGGCACAGACTCCATAGACATGGCAGTAATATTGCGCTGCGCTAATTGTTTAAGCTGGTCTTCGTTTTGGGCGGGTGCCATAAAGCTGATCAAGTGGCCACCATCTTTGAGCAAGTCTAGCTCATGGCAAGCTTGAATAGGATGCTCTAAAAGCGGATTCACCTTAAGCACCAAATCACTTTGGTACACAGCTTTAGTATCCGTATTAATCGAGGCGCCAGCAGCTTGGTATAATGCATCATCAAAGTTTGCTGCAAGGCCTGCATTAGTTTCAATACAAACATCAAAGCCAAGCTTTATGAGCTGCTCTACTGTTTTGGGTGTGGCAGCGACTCTAGTTTCGCCAGCCATAGGTTCTTTGGGTATACCGATAAGCATGGAATTACCTGTGCGTGTGGTAGAAAAATCTATATGATGATTTACCTGTTTTGCTAACAGGTCGCTTAGAAAAAGCGACCTACATTTTTATCAATAACCCGACAAAAGTGCAATAGAAATGCCTATAGAAGTGCTAAATACTCAACATATTACAAAAAATAAATGAAATAGGCCTTAATATAGGCGAAAAAAAACTTGCACTGCCATTTGACTAGTAAAACACAGCGCATAGTGCTTGGTGAAAGTTAGCTATTGATTGCTAAGTGCACCCAAATACTCGCCCCATAACCTAGGGCAATAACAGGCGTCCATTTAAGGTGGCTAAAAAACGTGTATTGGCCCCTAGCTTGGCCCATTAAGGCAACCCCTGCTGCAGAGCCTATAGATAATAAACTACCACCTACGCCAGCTGTTAAGGTGACCAACAACCACTGCACATGAGGCATATCTGGGTTCATAGACAATACCGCAAACATCACTGGTATATTATCTACCACAGCAGACATAATGCCCACTAAGATATTGGCATTAGTGGCGCCAAGCTCACCATATATAAATTCAGACGCCATACCTAGGTAACCGATGAATCCTAGGCCGCCTACGGCTAAAATAACACCATAAAAGAAAAACAAGGTGTCCCATTCTGCTTTGGCTATTTTTGAAAAAATGTCAAACTTATAAGGGTCTTCTTTTGATCCAGGAGGGATACTAATACCATGAGACCATGAATGTGACTTACGACCCAGGTAATAGCCGTAAAGCTGCAAATACACCAAACCTGTCATCATGCCAAATATGGGCGGCATGTGTAGGAAATTATGGAAGCTTACCGCAGTGGCTATAGTCATAAGAAATAAAATCACGATGGTAAATCCACCATATTTCATGCCTATGTTGCCCGCAGACACTGCACCTGGTTTGCCATGGGGAATTGCAAAATGCATGATGGTTGCCGGAATCAAAAAATTCACTACAGAAGGGATAAATAGGTGGAAAAACTCTGTGAATTCCACCACACCTTTTTGCCAAACCATAAGTGTAGTGATGTCTCCAAAGGGGCTAAATGCGCCGCCCGCATTAGAGCTCACTACAATATTAACACACGCAATGGCTACAAAACGCGGCTCTTTATCACCTACTGCCAATACCACAGCACACATAATTAAAGCTGTGGTAAGGTTGTCTGCGATAGGAGAGATGAAAAAAGCTAAGATGCCTGTGAGCCAAAAAAGGGCTCGATAGGAGTAGCCTTGCTTCACCAACCATAAACGTAAAGCGTCAAACACACCACGCTCTAGCATGGCGTTAATGTAAGTCATGGCCACTAACAAAAAGAAAAACAGTTGAGAGTATTCTAAAAAGTTGTGCTCTATGGCAGGTTTAATGGCGCCAGATTGGCCTTCTATATTGTAAGCCACTGCAATAATGATCCATATCAAACCCGCTGCAAGCATCACGGGCTTAGACTTTCTAAGGTGAATCTGCTCTTCAAATATCACCAACACATAAGCGATAAAAAACACAGCTAATGCAGCCCAACCTACCCAATGGTGAGTTAAATCTATAGGGGTGGAAGCCAGTGATACGTCACCAGAGGCCAAGGCCGTAGTGCTAAATAAGGCACTAAAAATAAATCCACCAAACAAGGCGATGGTGTTTTTCATGATCAAAAATCCGAAGATAAAGTATAAAAAATGTTTAACAACACATTGTTACACTAGCTTGGGTAGGAAACAATTCTTCTTGTGGTTTAGGCACCTAAAAGCGACTAAAGTGCTACAAGGGCTGCATGGGTTGCAAAAGCTGAAAGGGCTAGAGCATTTTTGGATAACATAAAAGATCCATAGGCGCTTATTTAAGGATCGCTTGGTGGTGCTAAGATGTCTAGCTCATCCAGAATAGCTTGCGCAGCAACAGTGTTCAGGGTACTAAACTCTATAGAATAATTTGCTGGGAAATACCAGGTCTTCCTGACAAAATTGCCATCTTGAATATATGCCTTTACCAAATCATCAGTATCCACTACTATTTTATTTAGCACTCTAGGGTGTCTAACAAGCAGTGCTTGTTTGTCGCCATATTTTTTTATTTCCCAAGTGCCAGGCGTAGCAGATGCTAAAGGAGCTAGAGTTGCTTGCCCCTCCGTTATTTTGAAGTACTTAACTGTGCCAGAAGCATCACCAACACTACCAGTGAGATGGAATCGCACGTCATCCGCCAAATATTCATTAAAGATGTAGCCTGTGGTGGCAGAAGCACCTTCTGCCACTATTAACTCGTCTAAGCTTTTAACGTGTCGGTTGGCTACAGAGCCATAAACAACATTACAGTTGCCGCCTAGCGTGGCAATGGCGGTGCCACCACATGAATTATTTTCACCATAACCCTCTTGATGATAAATAGCTAATGAGTCTTTTAAATACACAATGTCATATTTATACATTGCGCTGTTGGCTGGAAAAAGCACATCGCCTTTGACGCGCGAGCTGAACAGCTTGGCATATTCAGGAATGATAGTGGTTATTTTTTGATTAGATACATCGTCCTGTGAGAAAGAAAAGCGGATTTTTTCTAAACCATTGTCAGCCTCAAATTGCCCATTTTCTTTTGGGGTGATCGAGTAGGTTCGAGATGTTGACTCGGTAATCTCTTCCCATGTTTTAGTTCTGTAGACGTAAGTCAGACCTTCTTCGTGGTGAGAGTCCTCTGACCACGTACTAGCATCAGCATTGTAGTAATAGCCTTTATTCCTGCGCAGCTCTGTGGGGGTCAATGAAATACTGCTGTAATCAATACTTAATGATTCAGTCTCGTCAGAATCGTTGGGTGTGTATGAACTTATTCTTAAATTAACAGAAGTAAGTTTTTCTAGCTCAGCCGATGTGATCTTTTCGCGCTTTGCAGCAGCCTTTTTTTGGACAATTTGGGCGCTGATGTCTTTGGTATCTAGCTGGATGTTTAACTCAGTTTTAAGGTCGGCAACATTAAAGTCTTTTGCGGATGTTGCTTTATCGACGCTTATTTGGGCAGTGATTCGCGCCAAATGTTTGTTGATGCTATCCATTATTAAAGCAAACGATTCTTTTTCGTTTCCCGTTGAAGCGCCTTCAGCGCTTAATGCACTCTCCAAAGCCTCAGCCTGCTCTGCTATTAGAGCAGCTATAATTCGTGCAGTTTTATGTAAATCGGTGTATTTTTCTTTGTTGGCACTAGTTTCATCACTGTTTTTCTTAGCGACATAATCTTCAAATAAGCTAATTTCTGCGTGGTCAACCATCGATAATGCTGATTTTACTTTAGTTTTTGAGTCTGCAGCGCTAAGTGCTGGGTTATTTTCGATCTCTTGCTGCACCAAAGTTGTGATGGGGCTTACAAACTGGTGCTTATCAGCAGGGGCTTTCATAACATAAGGCTTGCCTACTTCCCCACCAGTATCTTCATCAATCGTTTGCGCACTCACTTCTACCAGTAAGGGTTTATCGATATCAATACCCGGTGCAACTGTAATGACGTAAACGCCGCCCACTATCGTTATGTCGTGTGGTTCCGCGGTTTCACAAACACCATTTTCATTGACATCAAGGCAAACCTTGGCGCCACGTAGATAACCGTCTGCGGCAGTGCCAGTAATGGTGCTGGCAAGCGGAGTAGTTGGAGTAGTTGGAGTAGTTGGAGTAGTTGACTTATCCACTGCTGTTTCGCTACCGCATCCATAAAGCAATGAAAAAACCAGGCTCGAGGAAAGGATTTTTAGTAAAGAGTGATGTTTTATAAGCATTATTGGTGGCCTTTTTAGCTTCAGCTATTATTTTTTCATTTTAAATTATTACCATTTGATCTTCGAACTTTACAGCACTTATAATAATATTTTAATATAAGGTAGTTGAAAGAATGTATTTTGAAGAATTCATTACTTTGATGAGTGTGCTTGTAATGGGGGACGTAAAGCGGCTTAGGGCTATAAAATAGGAAACTTATGACGTATAGCCGCATCTATTTCTGGGTCTATATAGGTAGGCTCATTTTGCAGTAATTGCACAGCTTTTATTTTAGCCCGATCCCAGTGATCCATAGATCCTGATTCTTGCCACACGATTGGCTCTTCCCGGTCAGCAAGTTTAGGGTAGTAATAATCTCGCTCCATAGACTCCATAGTTTGTGGGGCATCTATAAAATGCCCAGAACCGGTCACAGCGGCCTTAATAGACTCAAAACCCAGAGCCTCATCGGTGACTTCAATACCACGAATAGTACGATGCACATGGGATAACATTTCATCATCCATTACAAAGGCTTCAAACGATACCCCAAGCAAACTGGCCATCATGCCCGAAGATTCATACACCATGTTGCCCCCGGCTAAACCACACGCTAGTGCCGAAAGGGCTTTTTCCATACCCATCTGAGCATCAGGAGCTTTAGCATCGGTCATACTAGATGCACATCCAGAGGGCAAGCCCAAACTATTGGAGAGTTGAGCTGAAGCAGCATTAAGCAACGCTATCTCACCACCACCACCGCGAAAAGCCCCCGTGCGAAGGTCTATAACTAATGGCCAATTAGAGAATATCATTGGATAACCTGGCTCAAATACATTCACCATAACCAGCGCTGCTAGAGTTTCTGCCAAGGTTAAAGCCAGTGTGCCTGCCAGTGGTGCAGGCGACGTCGCCCCTGTCATGCCAGCCACAATATTACTCATAGGCACGCCGTGTTTCATACATTCCAAAGCCACCATTACTGCATCTTCACCATATTTAAGCGGCGAAATAACGGGGCTAATATGGGCTTTGCAAAATGGCTTTTCTGCAAATTTACCAGCCCCTCCTAAGGCCATGTCAAACATTTCTACAATGGGAGCCACATGCTCTGGCAACGTAAAACTTGTCGCCACAGGTTTAGTGGTGCCTTTTAACAAAGCATAGGCTGTGTTGATGTCTAGCTCATACAAATCAGGCACATCGGTGGCCACACAGCAGCGAGTAAACCAAGCCACGTTGGGTAACTGATCTACCAAACGAGTAAGGTCGTGCAAATCGGTTAACGTGGATGATCTGTACACCCCAGTGTGTAAATCTAACGTTTGCACTGCAGCGCCACCGGTACCAAAGTAAACTTTGTCTGCGCCTACCTCAATATTATGCTTTGGGTCGCGGCCATAAAAAGTAAATTGTTTACATGCCCCTGCGATAATTTTTTCAACCATTGCAGGTGGATAACACAAACGGCCTGCATCATTTAGCCTTGCGCCATATTCCAACGCCTTATCAAGCAATATGGGCGGCACATCTGCCATGCCTATCTCATCTAAAATCTTCAAAGATTCAGTATAAATACGTTGCACTTTTGCAGGCGTTAGCGGCTGATACTGCCCACCAGACTGCCCAGGTGCGCAAGGGTTTGTAACTGGCGGTTTAGCGCGCTGTGCGTGCTTGGCCGCTCTCGCAGAAGGTCGCCTAGCCACGGGGCAACTCCTCTTCTTTGCTGCGTGGCTTTAGATTTTGGGGGTCGTATAAACACCGATCCACCTTTTTAGCTTGGTAATGGGTGCCTATAATTTGGATGGTGAAATCATCCACCGCTTTGGCCACATCAGCTTTAATGTAGGCATAGGCTAAATTTTTGTTAATGCGGTGGCCATAGCCTCCTGAAGTCACTACCCCTACCTGCGCACCCTCATGGAAAACAGGATCACCACCATGGGCAGGCGCTACATCAGTCATCACTTCAAAGGTGTATAAGGTGTGTCCACAGCCTTTTTCTATAGCCGCTAACAACGCCTGCTTACCCACAAAGTCTTGTTTGTTTAGGTTAACAAAGCGATTTAGGCCTGCTTCTATAGGGTTAAATTCATCAATAATGTCAGCCTTCCAATGCAAGTAGCCCTTTTCCAAACGCATAGATTCGGTTGCATAAAGGCCAAACTTAGTTAAGTTAAAGGCTTTCCCAGCACTATCTAGTAAGGTCCATACTAAGTAGAGTTGCTCATTGGGAATATGCAATTCGTAGGAAAGCTCTCCAGAAAAGCTCACACTCATGGCTAGCACTTGTGCATGCCCTAAGGTCATCGGACGTGCTTGCATCCAACCAAATCCTTTTGCACTCCAATCACAACGAGGTGATAAAGACTGCAATAAATCACGCGACTTAGCTCCTGCAACAACCAATATGGTGTGGCTACTAGCCATTTCTGTAAGCACTACTGTGTCAGGCTTGGTGGTGAGCAGGTAATCTCGGTCATGCCATTCTGCGGCGGCAGCACTGCCATACCAAAAGTGATTTTCGCCTAGCTTGGCAAGGGTAGCCTCACACAACATACGGCCATTTTTATTGAGCAAATAGCACAAACGAACTTGGCCTACTTGCTTGGGTATACCGCCACACACCAAATGATCTAGCCATTGCTGTGTGCCTTCGCCTTTAAGTTCATAACGATTAAAACCAGACACCTCCATCACACCTACATCTTTTTGGAGGGCGGCTATTTCTTGTGCCACAATAGGATGAGATTCATTAAAGCGGTAGGTGGCTGTTTCTTCAAAATCTGGCGTGGGCTTAAACATCAACGCCCGCTCCCAGCCATTCACTGTACCCCACACAGCGCCTAGTTGATCTAACACAGGGTAAAGAGGTGTGGTACGAGCAAGTCTTCCCGCAGGGCGCTGCTCATGAGGCATGTGGTAATGGAACTCGTTTTGGTAGTCTTCTATGGACTTTAGGCAAGTGAGTTCAGTGTTGGCATACTGCGTGAATCGTCTTGGGTCTGTGTACCAAGAGTCCCATTCAGACTGGCCTGATACGATAATCTCAGCCAAAATTTTACCATGCCCGCCACTTTCACCAATACCTGCACGCAAGCCAATGGCACAATAGGCGTTTTCAACTCCAGGAATAGGCCCGATTAGTGGAGCACCGTCTATGGTATACGTTATTGGGCCGTTAATAATGGTGTGAATACCCACGTTTTGTAAGGCGGGCAAACACTCAAAAATGCCTTCCATGTTATCTAAGCAGCGATCTAGATCATCTGGGCACAACGCTTTAGTAAAGTCTGGGCTGATACCATCCATACCAAAGGTTTTACACCCCTGCTCATACACCCCTACTAACAAACCATTTTTTTCTTGGCGACAATAAAAATCATCACGAGGGTCGCGGATAATAGGCACACGCTTATCCAAAGCTTCAAGCTCTGCCATAGGTTCTGTAAGAAAATACATATGTTCCATAGAAGTGACAGGGTGCGTAACCCCAAGCATGTTGCCCACTTCATTCACCCGATAACCTGTGGCATTGACTACTTTTTCACAGGTGATATCGCCTTTTAGGGTATGTACTATGAATTCGCCGTTGGCTTTGCGGGTAATATTTTCTACTGGGTTAAAGCGGTACACCTTAGCTCCAGCTTCACGAGCTTTGCGGACCATAGCAAAAGTAATGCCCGCAGGGTCAATGTCGCCATCGAGTGGATCCCACCACGCACCTAATAAGCCTTCAGGATTGATCAATGGATGACGTTTTGCCACCTCACTTGGGTCGATAAACTCCATATCAGCCCCCATGCCATTAGCCATGCCTACCATATGTTTGTAGGTATCTACTTGAGCTTTGGTGTTTGCAAGGCGCATGCCGCCAGTAAAATGGTATGCAAACGGAAAGTCCTCATCCTGCGCCAGTTTTTTATACAGTTGGATACTATGGCGTTTAAGGGCAATAGCGGTCTGGTTAGCGCCAAACTGAGTCACTTGTGCTGCAGCATGCCACGTAGAGCCGGAGGTCAGCTCATCACGCTCTACTAAGGCAATGTCAGTCCAACCGTGGTCTATAGCCAAATGATAAAAAACTGATGCACCCGCAATGCCACCGCCAATAACCACCACACGTGCGTAAGAATCTACCCGTTCACTCATGCTATAACCTCTACTACTGGCCCTGATAAAGTCAGCACCTATATTTATTATGATCACAATTTACTCACCCAAAGGTGTTCACACAAGCAAAAAGTATTGCTTTATGGTTCAAAAATATTCAACAATAGACCCATGAAACACTCTCTACCCCCTCTGGAATCGCTCAAGGCTTTTGAAGCCGCGGCAAGGCGCTTAAGTATCACCTTAGCAGCAGATGAACTGTGCCTCACTAAAGGCGCAGTAAGTTATCAAATCAAACGCTTAGAGCAGCATCTTGGGCAGCCATTATTTAAACGGACAACACGCCAGATTTTGCTCACTGATGCTGGCCAAATGTTCTATCAAACCACTCAAAAAGTATTTGAAGACCTGTCTAACCAGATACGCCTGCTCAACCAAAACCACCAGCAAAATTTAGTGATTGCAGTCACAAGCTATGTGGCCTTGCGCTGGTTATCACCAAAATTAGCCAGTTTTTGCGCCCAAAACCCTGATATTAATGTCATTATTCAGCACGCCATCAACCAACCTCATTTTAGTCAACAAGGTGTAGATATTAGTATTCGTTGGCAAGAATGCTTAGGCGGTTTAAGCAGCGACTCTAAAATACAATTGCCCATGCCCATGTTTGCTGTGGCCAGCCCAAGACTAATAGAGCGTTATCAGCTGCTAGCAGGCGGCTTAGATAGGCCAGAAAATCTTGGCCAAGCGCCTTTTTTGAGCATTCCTTTATTATGTGAAGAACGAGATTTAGATATATGGCAGATGTGGTGCCAAGGGCAACCCCTAGCCAACCCTCGTCACATGATAGAAGATGCCAATGTTAGAGTGCAGGCAGCTATTGATGGCCAAGGTATTATGCTGGCAGATGCTTTGATGCAAAACGAAATAAATAATCATAGCCTTGTGCCTGTGAGCACCCACCAATTGCTAGGTTATGGGTATGCTATTTCTCCTCATTCTGCCAACCCTCAAGTGCAGCTATTAATGCGCTGGTTACAAACCTAGGAACACTTATTTTAACTAGTGTTATCAGCCACAAAAGTGGCTATAGTGAGCAACCAAAATTTTATTAGAAGCCTGCCATATGTCTAGCACCTCAGAAAATCTAACAGGCATGCTTTACATGACCCTATCCATGGGGTCATTTACGCTAGCAGATTTAGCTTTAAAGTGGGCCTGTGAAATATTACCCACCGGGCAAGTGATGCTCATTTTGGGCTTGGGTTGCTGTGCTTTATTTTGGTCTGTCACTCAGCGCAACCAAGAAAAAGCCTTTAGTCGGGTGTTTTTCCTGCCTGCGGTGCTGCTGCGCACCTTTGGTGAAGCAGTGGCTGTTATCTTCATTTTTCTAGCCCTGATCCATTCTGCTTTTACTTCTGTGGCAGCTATTTTACAAACATTACCTTTATTAATGACGTTGATTTCATTCATATTTTTGGGTGAAAAAGTAGGCATGCACAGGCTTTTAGCTGTGTTGGTGGGTTTTGTAGGTGTCCTATTGATTATACGCCCAGGCCTTGAAAGCTTTGATGTATTTTCTTTGTATGCAGTGCTTGCCGTGGTTGGCATGTCAATGCGTGATGTAGGTTCGCGCTTATCACCTGCTAGTATTTCTGCATCGATGTTAGCGCTTTATGGTGCTATGACATTTGTAGTGGTTGGGTTGGTGATGATGTATTTTGGCGGCAGCAAAGTGCCCTCTTTAGAGGCTAGCATGTATTTGATAGCGATGATCTTATTTGCCTCAAGTGGCAGCTATTACGCCACTAAGGCTATGCGCATAGGCGAAGTGTCGGTTATTAGCCCATTGCGCTATACGCGCCTATTGTTTGGCATGTTGGTAGGGGTATTTATTCTTAAAGAACAGCCTGATCAATACATGCTTTTAGGTTCAGCCATTGTGGTGATGGCTGGGCTTTATGTGTTGTTTAGAGAACAACTTCAGCATAAAACTCAATAATGAGCCAAAGTAGTCTTCACCTGAGCGACCTTCACAAGGGTGCCCTGCTTATTCTATTGTCTGAGATGGCATTGGTGCTTACTGGGGTGATGATTCACGCACTGGTAAAACACGTCCCCACCGAAGTATTGGTATTGGCACGCAATGGCCTAGGCTTATTGTTTTTTATGCCTTGGTTGTTGCGTAATGGTACCCGATGCGTGGTTACTTCTAAGCTACCACTTCATTTATCCCGTTCTTTGATCGGTCTTTGCGCCATGTATTGCCTGTTTTATTCTTGGGGGCATTTACCCCTAGCTCAAGCTGCACTGCTAAAACAAACAGCTCCTTTATTTATTCCTATTGTTGGTTTTATTTGGCTTAAAGAAAGCATAAGTGCCTGGACTTTTATAGCTATCTTAGTAGGCTTTGTAGGTGTGTGGGTGGTGCTAAACCCTAGCCAGCACACACAAATACCCTGGGTGGCTTTGCTTGCTATTTTTGGCGCATTTTTAGGGGCTACCGCTAAAGTGGTAGTGCGTAAACTAACGCTGACCCAAAGCAGCCTGGTGATAGTGTTTTATTTTTCTTTGTTTAACACCTTGTTTTCCCTAGTGCCTGCCATATTGGTATGGAATACCCCAAGCCTTTTATTGCTGGCAGGCATGGCATTAATGGCAGGATTTGCCACCTTAGCACAACTGCTTTTAAGCAAAGGGTATCGTTATGCACCTGCAGGGCAATTGGGTGCATTCACTTATGGTTCAGTTATTTTTGCAAGTATATTAGGCTGGTTGCTTTGGGATGAACTAGTCACCTTTGAGGCGGTGATAGGGATGGCTTTAGTGGTGGCCTCTGGTGTGATTGTATTATTAGCTTCAACTAGATCAAAAGCCTCAAGATCATCCTAAACTTAAGATGAGCTTTACCTGCTTGTTGTTTTTAATGAGTTTGCTAAATTGCACTATGATCTTAAACAGCACTGTGTAATAGTGTTGTATTAATTATTGCTTGTCATTAAGCCCTCTCAACCGCAACACAAAGGCAACAATCTCATGCACTTAGCTCCTTTTTTAAGCATTCACGATATCCATGAAAAGGTGTTGGCTGATGCAACATATGCTATTGATTTAATACACCAAGCCCACGCACATATAGAGCAACATGAGCCGCAGTTACAAGCATTTAGGGCCATAGGAACGCCTTCATCCACTAACCAAAAAGGCTTTTTGTCTGGTGTGAGTGTGTCAGTTAAGGACCTTTATGCTGTGACGGGTTTTGATACTTTCGCAGGCTCGCCCTTAGCACTAAACGAATTTGATACCTCAGGCACTTTAGTAGAGCGTCTGGCAAAGGCTGGCGCCCATGTTTGTGGTAAAACCCACACGGTAGAATTTGCCTTTGGTGGCTTAGGCACCAACCCCCATTGGCCAGTGCCGGTCAATCCATTTGATACCCAACAACACCGTGTGCCCGGTGGCTCTAGCTCTGGTGCACCCGTATCATTATGGATGGGAGCTTGCCAGCTGGCCTTAGGTTCAGACACTTCAGGCTCTGTGCGTGTGCCTGCCGCTTTTTGTGGCACATTTGGCCTTAAAACAAGTGTGGGTAGATGGGAGAAAGATGGCATTGTGCCTTTATCACCCAGCATTGATACTGCTGGGCTTTTGGCCCTAACTGCAGCTGATGCACTATGGGGATTTGCAGCGCTAGACCCTGCCAACAGCAATAATCCTCAAGCATTTATTGCGCAAAATACGGCCACACCAAAAAGCCTTAAAGGTGCTCGTATCGGCGTGATTACAGCTCTATTTGAAGGCTGTGAGGGCGGTATTGATACGCGTGTATTAGCAGCCCTAGCTCAGCTAGAAGCACAAGGTGCAATTTTAGTAGATCTGGACTGGCCTTATCTGGAACAAAGCTATGAACTATTTTCACAAGGTGGTTTTTCGGCTTTAGAATTTCCTGCATTTATCCGTTCCAAAGAGCGTAAACCATGGTTTGATCAATTAGCACCCAGTACCAAAATGCGCTTTGCTCATCTTACAGATGCGGATATGAATGATGCCCCTGCACGTATTGCCGAAAAAAGTGCGCTTATAAATACCTTTAACCAAGCAGCAGAAGAAGTGCTAAAAAGCGTGGATTTTGCAGTGTGTCCAACCTGCCCTATTAGTGCACCCACTTTGGCCTATGTAGAAAACAGCATGGAACATTATAAAGAGCGCAACTTCAAAGCCTTGCGCAATACCCAAGTGGCTAATCTACAGCACCTTTGTGCCACCACACTGCCTTGTGGGTTGGATGACTATAATATGCCATTAGGTTTGCAAATAATGATGGGGCATAACCAAGATCAAGAGTTGATGCTGTGGAGCGTTGCTGTGGAAACTATTATCGGTGATGCACTGCATCACTATGGTAAGGCATCATGATACTTAAGCCTGCTGGCATTCAAGCTTACACACTGCTCACGATACAAGGTGCTGTGTGGGGTTCATCATTTCAGGCTATCAAATATGCATTGGATGGGTTTGGGCCTATGACTATTTCTGCTGGGCGCATATTAATTGCTGCCTTGGTGTTACTAGCCTACGCTTTAATGAAGGGAGACCGCTTGCCTCGTTCCCCTTGTGTATGGATGAATTTTTTGCTCATTGGTTTTTTTAGTTGTGCCCTACCTTTCTTTCTTATTCCTTGGGGGGAGCAAACATTAGATTCTGGCAGAGCTTCCATTTTTATGGCCACAAGTCCATTAATAGCAATAGTGCTGGCCTATTTTACTAGCAACAACGAACAAATTACCGGTTACAAAGCGCTGGGATTTATCATCGGATTTATTGGAGTGTTGTTTGTTATAGGGCTGGATACTTTCGACTCTGGCGTAGGTGAGTTATTGCCTCAACTTGCCATCATCGTGGCTGCTGCCTCTTATGTTGTGTCAGGTGCCATGGTGAAGCAGATGAAAGGGGTGAGCAGCGCTATGCTGGCAGCCGGTGTATTGCTTGGGGGCTGTCTTGTTACAGTGCCTGCTAGCTTGTTGCTAGAGAACCCCTTGGCTGATGTAGCTAATGTGTCAGACTCAGCAATTATTGCCTTAGTCTATTTGGGCTTGGTACCTACTGGTGCTGCTTTTTTTGTGCGTTTTTACCTGATTAGAGTATACGGCTACACTTTTATTGCTCAGGTCGGTTATCTAGTGCCTTTATTCAGCGTGTTATTTGGCGCTGTTTTGCTAGATGAAACTCTCACCATTTCAATGTTTGTTGGTTTGCTATTGATCTTTGGCGGCATTATGATTAGCCGCAGGGGTGCCAAGCACTCATAAATTGTAAGCGCCTGATTACAAAGAGAAGCTTATCACAGGCTCGCCCAATACATCCATACGCGGATCAATGCCTAGCCCCGGTGAGGAAGGTGCAGTGACCCAACCATCGCGGCGATCAAAGCCACCTTTGCGGGTTGCATCAGCTGTGGTGATGCTCACCATGTCTCGAGTGTCTAAGATACAACGCAACAAGTGCGCAGGAATAGTTTGGCCCAAATGAGCAATGGCAGCAAAGGCAATGTCAGAACCCACAGTGTCCTGCACGCTAAGGCTATAGCCTGCAGCAATACACATGTCACGCTGGCGACGACAAGGGGCTAGGCCTCCATTTTTGGATATTTTAAGCCCTACTCCTTCTGCACCATCGTCGCTAATCAATTGAGCTATGGCCGCATCACTGGTGGCTAGTTCATCCCACACCATAGGTATAGATGTGCGCTTTCTAAGGGACATATGCTCACGCCATGTGGCACAAGGCGCTTCCAGCACAATATCTGCATGACTGGGTAATAAACGTAAAAAACGCAACGCCGTTTCTACACTCAGCCCGCCATTGGCATCTACGATGAAGTACTCTCCTAATTGACGGTCAGCTAAACACGCCATCACCCGATCAGCATCTAACTGCGGGTCTTCGCCAATTTTTATAGAGTGGCCGCGATAGCCTTGCAATCTGTGGGCCTGCACACGAGCACGCATAGCTTGTGGGTCTCCTGCATAGATGGAGGAAATAACAGCCATAGGCTGCTGCGTGCGGCCACCCAATAGATCACATACAGGCATGCGTACTGCTTTTCCAAATATATCCCAGCACGCAATATCTATAGCCGCTTTAGCGTGCCCATGGCCCACTAAAGCACTATCCATAGCATCATAAACTCTATCTACTCTACGCGGGTCAAGGCCCAATATCATAGGCGCCATTTCTGCAATACCTGCCCTCACGCCCAACGCGTGAGCGGCTACATAAGTGGCCCCAAACGGCGTGCTTTCTCCAAAACCAGTTAGGCCATTATCGCTAGTCACACGCACTATGGTGGCGTCAAAGGTTTCATATTCTCGGCCACCAGATAAGCGGTAAGTGCCACCTGCATAGGGTAGGTCCACTTGATACACATCAATTTTACTAATTTTCATCATAGCAACCTGCATATAAGACTGTGGGCATAATGACTTATTTAGGCCTCTGGAATAAGCACTAACTTACCAGTAAATCCTTTTTTCAAAAAATCTGTTTGTGCTTGATGAATGTGTTCTAACGGATAAGTTTTAGCGACCACTGGTCTAATTTCATCTGCTTCAATGTAGCTTACCAAGTTGTCAAAAACTACCTGCTCTTGATAGGTGCAACCAAAGAAAGTGAGGTCTTTAAGATATAGTGTGCGAATATCTAATTCCACCATAGGCCCAGCGATAGCGCCAGCAGTAGCATAACGGCCACCTCTGCGAAGCACTTCAAGTAGCTGCGGCCAACCTGGGCCTGCAATTAAATCCACCACTAAATCCACCGAATCAGTGCCTATGGCTGCCACAAGATCGGCCCCTCGTGCCACTAGTATGTCAGCCCCCAAGGCTTTTACATCGTCATGCTTGGCACTGCCTGCCACAGCAATAACATATGCCCCACGGCGTTTTGCCAGCTGCACAGCCGCAGAGCCTACGCCACCTGATGCCCCTGTGATTAATACTCGCTCACCTGCTTTTAGGCCTGCTCGGTGTAGCATATTTTCAGCAGTAGAATAAGCACAAGGGATAGAGGCTAGCTCAACATCGCTCCATGATGTATTCACTGCGTAAGCTTCCACACTTAGCGCACAAGTATATTGTGCAAAGCCACCATTGAGCTCAGACCCAACAGTAATACAGTCAAAGTCACTAGTGCTGTTTACGCTTTGCTGCATAGAACGCACGATAACCCGCTCACCTATGCGTTCAGAGTTAACTCCTAACCCTACAGCAATGACTTCACCACAAATGTCAGCGCCTTGAACGATAGGCAGTTTCAAAGACGAACCAGACCATGTTGCTGAAAAGGCATCTAGCTGGTCATAGCCTTCATCGGCGCCACTATTAGTATCCCCGGTCACTTGTTTTGAATACCAGCCAATACGGGTGTTGATGTCAGTGTTATTCACCCCTGCTGCCAGCACTTTAAGTAATACCTCGCCTGCTTTAGGCTGCGGCGTGAGTATGTCTGTACGATACACCAGCTTGTCTAAGCCACCATGGCCTATAAGATGCACACCTTTCATGTGGCTGGGTGCACTAGAATTTAATGATGGATCGATAGGCTTCATAAGGCTTTGCATTAATGATGGAGAGATTGATGAACATATCAGCTTGATGTATTCCAAACAAGCAATTTTGAAGCTAATATTAGTGGGCATCATAGGTGTTAAGTTTTCGCCTTTCTTTATTATTTAGAATAATCTAATATATATAATATCTTAACAAATTATCCATTAAAGCGGACTGCGCCATGGCTACAGACACCACTTTGCCCCTTGTTTATGGGTTAAAAAATAATTATCCTCAGCTTTTTCAGTGGTTGCTACAAGTGTTTTTTGTGGGGCTAATGTTGGGCACAACTCGAATAGTGATTACGCCTTTGGCTGAGCAAGAGTTTGGCTTAGCTAAGGATTCATTATTACTACTAAGCACCTTTGTGATTGCCTTTGGTGTGGTTAAAGGCTGCATGAATTTTATTGCCGGTTTCTGGGCCGAAAAAATTGGTCGCAAACCAGTTCATGTTGCGGGATGGCTTATTGCCTTACCCATTCCAGTGTTATTTTATTTCGCCCAGTCATGGGCTTGGGTAGTTTTTGCTACGGTACTTTTGGGCGTTAACCAAGGCCTTACTTGGTCTATGAGCCAAACTGCCAAACTAGACTTTACTACAGCTAATGAGCGCGGGCTTACTATTGGTTTAAATGAGTTTGCAGGCTACACAGGGGTTGCACTAGGTGGGATAGCAAGCGCTTATATCAGCCAGTGGCTGGGGCTTAAAATAGGTTTATTAACATTAGGAGGGCTCATCATTATTTTTGCCCTTTTGTTCACTTGCATAAACATTGTCGAAACCAAGCCATGGGTTACACAACAGTCACAACCCAACACGCCAACAGATAGCTTCTCTACATGGCATGTTTTTAAACAAATGAGCTGGAAAAATTCACGACTACTAGCCATCACTCAAGCAGGCTGTATTGAAAAATTTGTAGACGCCTTGGTGTGGATAGTTTATCCAGTATACCTTTACCAAAAAACCCAAGATCTCACTTTAACAGGCTGGATCATTTCTATTTACGGATTAGTTTGGGGGGTGAGTCAGCTGATTACTGGCCATTGGTCTGACCGATTTGGCCGCCAACGCATTAACGTTTTAGGCATGTCGATAACGACATTAAGCGTAATGCTAATGCCTTGGTTTGAGACTAGCCTTGGCTGGTCAATCACCGCGGCCATCACAGGCTTCGGTATGGCTTTGCTTTACCCTAATTTATCAGCTGCTATTGTAGATTTATCCAAGCCCCAGTGGCGTGCCACAGCTATGGGCATTTATCGCTTTTGGCGAGACATGGGGTATGCCATTGGAGCCTTGGTTTTAGGTTTATCCGCGGCTTGGTTTCAAGATTTAACCGCAGCATTTTTGGTGGTTGGCTTAAGTATGGCAGCTTCAACAATTTGGTTAGCTATACGAGGTTAATCTAACCCTTATATAAAAATGTATAATATAAAACTAATTGAGCAATTTGGTATTAAAGGCGCACTGTAATCTATTAAAAGACCAAATATTAACTTCTCTATTTTGTATTAAACCGTTTGGTTATTGGTGGTTGTGCGCTGGCCTTTTTTGTGGGATCTTCTTATTAAGAAACCACAAAAAACATAAAAGCCCTCAAAGGGCTTTTATGTTAGAGCAAGAGGTCGTGCATGCCACCGGCACAAAATACTCACCAAACGCCTTTGAACGCTGCCCTAGGGTCTACGAAAAAGCAAAAAACATGGCATTATCTGCCCCCTCTTCCATTGCAAGTTTCGGGGTATTTTCATAAACCTTTTTCTATAGCTTTAGCACTTAAATGGCTGTTTAATAGTTGGTTTCCTATTTCAGAACGCCTGATTATACTGGGGTTATCTATATTGTCTTGGGTGTATTTCCACCCAGCTATTGCAGCCTGTAGTGAATTTGCACTAGGCTGGATAGCACAGATTTATGTGCGTAACTTGGTGCTTATGGTGGTGATTGCAGGCGGGCTACATTTATACTTTTATCGCTATCAAAGACAAGGCGACAACCTACACTATGATGCTCGCACACAGGCTCTGAAACACAAAAAGTTCACCTTTAATCTACAAGTAAAAGACAATATGTTTTGGTCTATTGCCAGTGGTGTAACCATTTGGACTGGCTACGAAGTGCTCATGATGTGGTCACTGGCCAATGGTTATGTGCCCATGCTCACATTACCTGAAGATTACATTTTATTAGCACTGCTCATTTTTTTAATCCCAATATGGGAAACGGTTTATTTCTTTGTAGTGCATCGTTTTTTGCACTGGCCACCTATGTATAAAGCCGTGCATTACTTGCACCACCGCAACACCAATGTGGCCCCTTGGGCGGGTCTGTCCATGCACCCTGTAGAGCATATTTTATTTTTGGGCTCTGTACTGGTTCATTTTTTTGTAGCTGCCAACCCTTTACTCATTATTTTTCATCTGCAGTATTACACCCTTAGCGCCATTACCACGCACACAGGTTACCAAGGCCTTAATATTGGTGGCCGTATGGTGATGGCTTTAGGCACCTTTCACCACCAGCTACACCATCGTTTTTTTGAGTGTAATTATGGTGGGCTAGAGATACCCATTGACCAATGGACTGAGTCTTTTCATGATGGCACTGATGAATCTCATCAAGCGTTTTTGCACAGGCGAAGGCAAGTGTCTGTTAAAAAAAGAAGCAACAACCTATGAACCCTAACAACACTTTAGCGCCGCAGCTTAGCCGGCTACTCCAAGACTTACGCCAGCACTTATTGCTGCTGTTAAATACAGCAAGCAATAATGATGTGGATCCACTACCAACGTTAAACAAAGTGATCCATAGGTTGGGGAATGCTTTTGATGTGGTTGCGCAAGATCAAAAGGCTAACCCTTTATCTGATGTATTACTGCAGATAGAGCACACCAGCGATAAGTTGCCTGATAGGTATAGAGAAATAGTTGGGTGTATTGTTGCTTTGTCTGATCATTTACCCTGGTATCAAAGGCCTGCACTTAATAATGATACATTTATGGCAGGCCATGTAAACGCCCAAATTATTGGTCCAGAAGGTTTGGAAGTGCGCCAAGATTTAATTGTAGGGGTGACATTAATGCGCCCAGATTTAGACTATCCAGACCACCAACATGAGCCACAAGAGCTATACCTTGTGTTAAGTGATGGAAGGTGGCGCCAAGGCAACGATAAAGGTAATGGAGATTGGCATACACCCGGGCTTGGTGGCTTGGTTTATAACAAAAGCAATGTCATGCATGGCATGAAATCTGTTGCGACACCATTAATTGCCCTTTGGTGCTTACCTTTGGATAAGCCCTTTACACCTTTTAGCGCCGCGATTAATACCCCTGTAAGCACTGGCGCTAACGATTAGCTTTATTGCGTGCTGGCCCACTGTTTAGCAGCATTAATAAGTGCATCTACATCGGCTTCTTGAGTGGTGAAATTGGTGACTAAGCGCACTACGTTTTCACCCCAACGATCGGTGTAAAAGTAAAACCCTTGGTCAAGTAAACTGTTAATCATGGCTTTGGGCATTTTACAAAAGAACATGTTGGATACAGTTTCATCTAACATTTCTACGCCTTTTATGCCCCTAAACCCTTGGTCTAAGCGTTGTGCCATAGCGTTCGCTTGGCGGGCGTTATCAAGCCATAAGTCGTGTTTAAAATAAGCCTCTAATTGCGCCGACATCAAGGTCATTTTAGACATTAGCTGGCCTGCGCGTTTGCGTCGCCAGCCCATGTCTTTGGCCAAAGCTTTGTCAAATATTACAATAGCTTCTACGGCCATGGTGCCATTTTTGGTGGCCCCAAGTGACAATATATCCACCCCCGCCTGCCACGTCATAGCAGCTGGTAAGCAGCCTAAAGACACTAATGCATTAGTAAAGCGTGCTCCATCCATATGCAGTTTGAGGTTATTTTCTTTGCAAATTCGACCTATTTCACACAGCTCTTTTACACTATACACACTGCCTGTTTCAGTGGTTTGGCTTAGGCTCACCACAGCATTTTGCACCGAATGAACATCACCGCTGTTGGGGGCGGCTACTTGTGCTAGGTTTTTAGGGCACAGCTTACTTTGCGCTCCATCTACCAATACCAGCTTGGCTCCATGAGTATAAAATTCAGGTGCGCCACACTCATCTATGTTGATATGGCTTTGTGGGTGGCACAATACTGCGCCCCATGGCGGTGTTAGCGCACTTAGGGCTAAAGCGTTGGATGCGGTGCCTGTAGGCACTAAAAACACACTTAGTGAACACTCAAATATTTCTTCAAGTAGCTGTTGTACGCGCTTGCTGTGATCATCGTTTCCATAGGGCTGCTGGATGTGTGTGCCTGCGTCCATAATGGCTTGCAGCACACTAGGCGCTGCCCCTGCCGTGTTGTCGCTAGAAAACACCCTATTTGTTAGTGTGCGTGTGTTAGGGGCGGACATAGATACTCTCCATCAATGTGACCCTTGTGATACTAGCTGCCATAAAGCATTCACTAAGGGTTTTTTTAGGTTCTTTTTAAGGGCAAACAAACCCACATCATAAGCTTCAAGCTGTGGTTTTACATCTAATATTTTAATACGCTCTAAAGTGGGGCTGTTATCTAATACAATTTTGGGCACTACCCCTATGCCTAAACCTAGGCTTACCATAATCACTATGGCTTCGTTACCTGCCACTTGAGCGTATATTTTGGGGGTGACGTCCATGGCTCTAAACCATGCATCTACGCGCTGGCGCGATAGGCCTCCTTCGGCCAAGATCATAGGCACTTGCGCCCAATCTTTGGGGTGAGTGGGCATCACTAAAGGCTGCTCTAGGTGGGTTTGGTCTTTGGGGGCAATAAACACTAAGGGTGAGATGGTAATGGGTTTAAAGGCCAACTCTCTGGGTATATGTTTGGGCCGTGCAGCGATGGCAAGGTCTTCTTCGCCAGACAATACATGGGTAATGCCTTGATCTGGATCACCTGTATGAAGCTTTATTTCTATGTTGGGATGGTCTTTTCTGAAGCGCTGAAATAGGTCAAACAATAAGCTATACACTGCGGTAACAGAGCAATATAAACTCACTTCACCTTGCAGCTGATCATGTGCATTTTGCACTTGGCTAACAATACCCTGCCATTCGCTGATAGCAGTGCGGGCATAGCTTACAAAAGCTTGGCCTTGAGTTGTGATTTGCACACTTCTATTGTCTCGAGTAAATAGGGTGACGCCAAGCTGGTCTTCTAGTTGTCTAATGTTTCTAGACAAAGCTGACAAACTAATATGACACGCAGCACTGGCTTTACCAAAGTGAAGGTTTTCTGCCAAAGCTAAAAAATGTTTGAGGTGTTTTATATCCATAGCTTAACTTTATCATAGTTTTAGCTTATGTTTTAATATATGGCTCACTATGTGTCGAATATATCAATTTACGAAAATACCAACAAAGCGTATTATGAGCTTTGTTGTAAAAGACTCTAATACCGATTTTAAAAACACAGGTTCCCCCCATGTCTAATAACTACTTTAATACCTTGCCTTTGCGCGAGCAGCTAGAACAACTTGCCAAATGTCGCTTTATGCACATGAACGAATTCACCGAAGGCGTAGAAGCCCTTAAAGGCAAAAAAATGGTCATTATTGGCTGTGGCGCTCAAGGCCTTAACCAAGGCTTAAATCTACGCGACAGCGGCCTAGATGTGTCTTACACATTGCGCCAGTCTGCCATTACTGAAAAGCGTCAGTCATTTAAAAACGCTTCTGAAAATGGCTTCACCGTAGGCACTTACGAAGAGCTAATTCCTACTGCAGACATCGTACTTAACCTTACACCAGACAAGCAGCACTCACCTGTAGTTGCAGCGGTAATGCCATTAATGAAGCAAGGCGCATGTTTGTCTTACTCTCATGGCTTTAACATTGTTGAAGAAGGCATGAAAGTGCGTGAAGACCTTACCGTTATCATGGTGGCACCTAAGTGCCCAGGCTCTGAAGTGCGTGCTGAGTATGTGCGTGGTTTTGGTGTACCTACTTTGATCGCCGTGCACGAAGACAACGACCCACAAGGCCACGGCCTTGCACTTGCTAAAGCATACGCTGTGGGTACTGGCGGCCATAAGGCTGGCGTATTGATGTCATCTTTTATTGCTGAAGTGAAGTCTGACCTAATGGGTGAGCAAACTATCCTTTGTGGCATGTTACAAACAGGCTCTTTGTTGTGCTTTGACAAGATGATCGAAAAGGGCATGGATGCAGGTTATGCGTCTAAGCTAATTCAGTATGGCTGGGAAACTATCACTGAAGCCCTTAAGTATGGTGGTGTAACCAACATGCTAGATCGTCTTTCTAACCCAGCTAAGATCAAAGCTTTTGACCTTTCTGAAGAACTAAAAGTGATCATGCGTCCTTTGTACAACAAGCATCAAGATGACATCATCAACGGCACTTTCTCTGCCACCATGATGGCAGACTGGGCTAACGATGACGTTAACCTTTTAGGCTGGCGTGCAGCAACAGGCGAAACTGCCTTTGAAAAAACCCCTGCTGGCGACATGGAAATCTCTGAGCAAGAGTATTTTGATCACGGTATCTTAATGGTAGCCATGGTAAAAGCTGGTGTAGAGCTAGCGTTTGAAACTATGACTGCTGCTGGCATCATTGCAGACTCTGCTTACTACGAGTCATTGCATGAAACACCACTAATCGCTAACACCATTGCGCGTAAGAAATTGTATGAAATGAACGCCACTATTTCTGATACTGCAGAATATGGCTGTTACTTATACAACCACGCCTGCTTGCCTTTGCTAGCTGACTTTATGAAAGGCATGGACACAGACGTGATTGGCCGTGGCCTTGCAAGTGATGACAATGGCGTTGATAACGCCCGTTTGATCGAAGTAAACGCAGCCTTGCGTGACCACCCAGTAGAAGCTATAGGCGCTGCATTACGTGGCCACATGGCAGACATGAAGAAGATCGTTTAAGCGAGATTATTTATGTTACAGCTGCACGATTTGTCAGTAGAGTTTGATGAAGGTTTTCAACTTAAACACATTAACTGGCAAATCCAGCAGCACCAACATTGGCTGATTACTGGCGCTAACGGCGCCGGAAAATCAGCCCTTGCTGCAGTGCTAGCTGGCTATGGAGAAATCTTAGCTGGCAGCACTAGCAGGCTTCCTACTACGATTGGCTGGGTGTCTTTTGAAGCCCAAGCCCAACTTATTCAAGCCGAGCTTAAAAAAGATGATGCTGACATTTTAGATGTCATCAGCCTTGGCACTTGTGTGCGTGAAATTATTTTCACCAACGAGACAGACCCTGTTATTGCAGGCGAACTTATTCAAAAGTTTGAGCTAGAGTATTTGCTTGAACGCGCCTTTAGAAAGCTCTCCACTGGAGAGACTCGCAAAGTGATGTTGATTAAAGCTTTGTCTTGTCATGCCGATTTACTCATTTTAGATGAGCCTTTTGATGGCCTTGATCAAGCCTCTCACACCATGCTGCAAAACCACCTGACACACGTGGTAAAACATACCCCTGTAGTAATGGTGCTCAATAGGTTTGATGAGATTCCAGATTTTATTAGCCATATCGCCTATATGGAAGATGGGCAACTGCGTCATCAAGTTAACCGTGAAGACACTCAAGCTTTTAACGAGCTTTATCAACTATTGCACCTTAAAACTACCCACCTAAAGGTGCCTGATTCAGATACAGACAATACAAGGCCAGCACTTAACCCAAAAGAACCTTTAGTGAAGCTAAGTAATATCTGCATTAAACACACCGACATGGTGCTCATTGAAAACCTTAACTGGTGTATACAACCCAACCAACATTGGCAGCTAAGCGGCCCTAACGGCAGCGGTAAAACAGCGATTTTGTCATTGATCACTGGCGACCACCCACAGTGCTACACCAATGATATTTTTGTATTTGGCTTTCAAAGAGGTAATGGCGAAAGTATTTGGCAGATAAAACAACACATTGGTTATGTATCTACAGCCTTACAATGGGAATATCGCGTGGGCACAAGCTTAGCTAATGTGATTATCTCTGGATTTTACGACTCTATAGGTTTGTATAGCAAAAGCACCGATCAGCAAAAACACATCGCCAACCAATGGCTAGAATTACTGGGCATGCAAGGCCGTGGCGACCAGCCGTTTAATAAGCTGTCTTATGGCGACCAAAGGCTGCTGCTTATCGCCAGAGCTATGGTAAAACACCCACCATTATTGATTTTAGATGAGCCGTGTTTGGGCCTTGATGACATCAACCGCCAGCTAGTGCTAGCCCTGATAGAAAAGGTGTGTGCCACCAAGGAAACCTCAGTGATTTACGTAAACCACCACGCCCAAGATCGTATTGCAGGCATAGACCATTATTTAGCCTTAGAGAAATCGGCCGACAACGCTTAATTGTCTCGCATGGGCCTGCATCATCGGGTAAAGTTTAGCCCTAACACTCTTTTTTTGTAGGACTCATAATGAAAAGCTGGTTAATACTCTTGTGTGCTGTGGTGTGCGAAGTGGTGGGCACTTCTGCCATTAAATACTCCGAAGGCTTTACTAAAGTAATCCCATCTATTGTGGTGTTTGTAGCTTTTGGCATGGCATTTTATATCTTGTCTATTTCTTTAAAGGTGATCCCTATTGGCATGGCATATGCCGTGTGGTCTGGCCTTGGCATTGTGCTTATTTCTATTATTGGCCACTTTGTATTTAGCCAAAGGTTAGATGCTCCCGCGTTTATTGGCATGAGCTTTATTTTAGCTGGCGTAGTGATTATGCAAGTATTCTCTAAAGCTGTAGCCCACTAAACTCAACTCAACAGGACACTTTTATGCCCAAGGTTGGCATGCCAGAAATTAGACGCCCACAGCTGATACGCGCCACTATGGAGGTGATTAATCAGGTGGGCTTTTTGCAAGCTTCGGTGGCTAAAATAGGCCAACAAGCTGGCATATCTCCTAGCATTATTAACCATTATTTTGGTGGTAAAAGTGGCCTAGTAGAAGCCACCATGCGCAGCATTTTAAAAGACCTAGCCACGGGCATAAACTTACGCTTAGCCAAAGTGCAAAAAGACAACACCATAGGCCGTATAGAGGCCATAGTGGGAGAAAACTTCAGCCCCCACCAGCAAGATGAAGCTGTGATGAAAACCTGGCTAGCCTTTTGGGCGCAAGCCATGCACGACCCAGCACTTAACCGCCTGCAACGGGTGAATGAAAAACGTTTATTGTCTTACCTGCGGCTAGAGCTAAAGCGCCGCATGCCCCACCAACAAGCCCACATGGTAGCCACTGGCATAGCTGCACTGATCGACGGCATTTGGCTGCGCGGTGCCCTTAACCCACAAGGCATAGACTCAAACTTGGCACGCCAAGTGATTAGTGATTATTTGGCTTTGTATTTGGATAGGCAGGGTTAGCTGTCGCTAGACTGGCCTAATCAACAGACGAGTTTAAACTACCAAAAGCCGACTCAGCGGCCTCTAATGCACCTTCTGCTACGCCACCAAACTCGTAGGCCATTTCTGCACATGCAAATAATAGGCAGTCTTGCCATACTTGCTCTAGCGCTATGGGCAAGCCAAATTCGCTTTGCGAGGATGACGTGTGAGTATCTGCTTGGGTAGCAGTGTAGGTTTGTGTGGCCCAGTCTTGCACTTGCACTTGCAAAGGTGCAGCGGCTTGTGGGCCAAATAGCTGCTGCAGTTGCTTGATGACATAGGGGATTAATTGATTACCTGCTTCTTGGCGTTGCTGAGCAGGCCAAGCCACAAAACCAAATAATGCCCCTTGGGATTGATCTTCTGGCGAGGCGTCATGTATTTCACCTAGTGGCCCAAGCCTGCTCATGCTATCGCCTGATAAACCTTGTGTGCGCCAAAATGGCGTTTCATACACGGCAGTCACTTTGCACTGACCTGCCATCCATGTGGGCATGTTAAGCAGCGCTTGATTTTGGGCAGGTGATAGCTTGGGTGAAAAGGTAATTAGTTTTTCTACTACTCTGGGCGGCGCACACAACACTAGCTTGCGTGTGGTGATGTTTTTTTTGCCTGTGGCACTTTCACAATCTATGCGCACATGGCGTGGTGCTTCGTTTGTATCTTCAAGGGTAACATTATTGACACAATGGTTTAGCCACACTCGATCAGTCTCTAGCCGACTGTAGAGGCCGTCTATTAGGCTTTGTAAGCCTCCTTCAAGCCGAATGGAGCCAGACATAGGTGCAGCATCAATAGCGGCGTTAATAGCGCCAAATTGGTCTTGATACACCAATGTGCCTTGGTCAAATTGTGGGTAGCGTTTAATACCCATTTCTTTAGCAAGCTCGTTTATTCTTGGCTGTTGAGGCCAAATCCATGATGGGCCTAGATCATATCGATGTGGGGTAGCTGAAGCGTTGCCTACTAAAGGCTCTGATAGTATGCGGCCACCCACTCTTGGGCGAGCTTCTAGCAGCAGGTAATTGGTGCCTTGGGCTTGTAATAGCGCGGCTAAGCGCATGCCACTTAACCCCCCGCCTACAATCACTACGTCATACATTGGATTTTTCATTGGCTTGGGTAGCTTGTCTATGTGAGTGAGATTTAGCGGCTAAGATTATACAAAGCCCAAAATTCATCCACTCGTGCGCCGTCATAATGGTCAGTGTATTCAGCTGGCAATAGTTGTAGGTCACCTTTGGTGGCTGGGTGACAAATAATCTCGGTGGGCACTGCCACTTTGGCTAGCTGGCCTTGCCACTTATTACGCAATATAAACTGCTTACGACCGGGGTATTTGAAGGGCAAATAAGACAGGCCCGCCTGTTCTACCGCAGCCTTTGCTCTAATGGAAAACCAACACAATAAAAACTGTGGCTTACCTAGCAACCCCCAATCTAAAACTAGCCGTGTATGCCCCACACCCAAAGCTTTGGCTTGTGGTGCAATGCGCGCAATAATGCCTGGCAACAAATGCACATGGTGATGAGAGTCAAAGTAGCTAAGGGCTATGCCTTGTTGCTGCAAGGCGGTTACTTGCAAGGTAAATTCGTGTTCAATGTCTTTAAGCAATGCTTGAGGCAGTGTGCGACAACCAAACCAGCTACGCTTGATCAGGGTCAATAGTGGCATAGTGTTGGCTAAGCCATCCACATGATGATGGCCACTGGTTTGCCCCAAAAGCACGCCGTTGGTTAAATTGAAATGTAGCCCAAGTTTAATGCCAGGCACCGCCTTTAGCTCATCTAACAAATAGTCTTTGTGCAAACTATTGGCCATAATGGAGACCCGCTTTACCACCCCTAGCTGGGCTAGCCTTAGCATGCCTTCATTCACTGCGGGCGAGATACCCCAGTCATCCGAAGTAAGTTGTAGGTACTCATTTTGGGGCGCAGTTAGCGCGGGCCGTGGCTGGTATTCGCCCTTATTTTCTTTATGTTTAAGGTGGGCAAAGGCCTTCACTGTGCGTATAAGCTCACCACCCAAGCGCAAGGTAGATTGGCCATGCTCGTGCATTAACGTCACAGGTATAGACGTCACTTTTTTGTCATGGCCCTTGGCCAGTAAAAATAGCTCTACATCGTAAGAAAAACCATGGCAGGTAAGGTGGCAAAAAAACTCTGCAGCAAAAGCTCTAGTCATCAGCTTTATGCCACATTGAGTGTCTGTTTGTTTGATACCAAACAAAAGTCTCACAGCACTGTTATAAAGCAAGCCAAATACATGGCGCTTAAAAAATGAGGGTAAAAGCTTAGTGGGTAAATGCACGCGGCTTTCTGATAATCTGCGGTTGCCCACTACTAGCTGGGCACCTTCATTCACTGCGTCTTTAGCTAGGCCTAAAAAAGCTAGGTCAAACGGTAAGTCTGCGTCTATAAAACTCACTAGCTCGTATTTTGTGCTTAAAAACGCAGATTGCAAAGCTGCACCTTTGCCTTTTGGGGCTAGGTGCTGGTGGATCACCACACGGGCATCTTGTGCATATTTTGCCAAAAGTATGGCTTGGGTTTCTTGCACTTGGGCCAAGGCCCCATTCACGCTCACCACCACTTCAAACTGACCATGCCAGTGCTGCTGCAAATAGTTCAGCAACACATCCACGGTGTTTAGAATAAACCCGCCACTAGATTTAGCGGGAATAATGATGGATAAACTTGGATCAGCCATAGAGCAGTATATCTCTTACATTAACTACAATTAATGATTGTAATACAACCCACAGCCTCTGTCGTGAGACAAACCACTTTAGCGCAAGATAAAGCCATTAATCTTGGACAGGTTCAAGGGCTCTAACGGGGGTGCCTGTGCGCTGTTTATCTTGCCATTGATCTGCAATCCATACATTAGCATTAGAGGGAGCCAGCGGAGTGTTACCCAAGATCAAATCAGCGGCTTTTTCTGCCACCATCATCGTGGGGGCATTCAAATTGCCATTAGTAATGACAGGGAAAATAGATGAATCCACTACCCTTAGGCCCTTTACTCCACGCACTTTACAGTGATTGTCTAGCACAGCCATTGCATCATCGTCTGCGCCCATTTTACAGGTGCATGAGGGATGATATGCGCTTTCCACGTTTTGTTTTACCCAAGCGTCTATCTGCTCATCGGTTTGCACATCTTTGCCGGGTTGAATTTCTTCTCCTTTAAAGGCATCTAAGGCAGGTTGGTTTAGCACTTCGCGAGTTAGGCGAATACAGTCACGCCAGTCTTGCTGGTCTTGCTGGGTGCCTATGTAGTTAAAGCGTATTTCGGGTGCGTCACTGGCTTTGTTAGACGTGATGCGAATATGCCCACGACTGCTAGGCTTATTAGGCCCCACGTGCACTTGATAACCATGACCATCAAAGGCGGCATTGCCATCATAGCGCATGGCTGCAGGTAAAAAGTGGTATTGAATATTAGGCCATTTAAGCCCCGCACGAGAGCGAATAAATCCACATGACTCAAAGTGATTAGTTGCACCTAGACCTGTTTTAGTAAGAATCCAACGGGCGCCTATGAGGCCCATATTGAAGTAATCTAACTTGCTGTTTAGGCTTATAGGTTGCTTACAACGATATTGGAAGTACACTTCTAAGTGATCTTGTAAATTTTCTCCCACACCTGGCAGCTCATGTAATAAAGGCACATTGGCATCTGCCAGCACTTGCTTTGGGCCTATACCAGATAGTTGCAATAATTGTGGCGAACCCACAGAGCCAGCACTTAAAATCACTTCTTTACGGGCAAATACTTGCTTTATTTTTTCACCTTGAAGGTATTCTATGCCTTTGGCTTGTAGGCCATTAAAAAGCACTTTTTGTGCAGTCACTCTTTTCATTAAGGTGAAGTTAGAACGCTTAAGGGCTCGGCGCAAATGAGCATTACTGGTGCTAGATCGCACTCCATTTTTAACGGTCATGTGCATGGTGCCAAAGCCTTCTTGCTGCTGGCCATTATAGTCTTTGGTGTAGGGGTAGCCGGCTTCTTGTCCAGCATCAATAAATGCTTGATATAAGGGATTAAGGCGCATGTCATTGCCACCACACGTGCCTACCGGCCCACTGCCCCCACGGTATTCATCTTCACCATTTTGCCATGTTTCAGCCTGTTTAAAGTAAGGCAAACAGTCTGCATAGTTCCACCCTGTAGCGCCTTGCTCTTGCCACTGTTCATAGTCCATGGCATGACCACGCACATACACCATACCGTTTATAGACGAAGAGCCACCCAACACTTTGCCCCTTGGGCAGTGCATTTTCCGCCCATCAAGGCCTGTTTCGGCTTGGCTATGAAACTGCCATGCATATTTAGCAGTATTCATGGGGTACGACAATGCGGTAGGCATTTGGATGAAAATACTTTTATCTGTGCCACCGGTTTCTAGCAACAACACTTGATGCTGGCCACTTTCGCTAAGTCTATTGGCTAAGATACAGCCTGCAGAGCCTGCACCCACAATAATGTAATCATATTTCTTAGTCATGGGGTGCTCCTTAATAGGGTGATTCTAAATCGTCTAAACGTACAAACACGCTTTTAACTTGAGTGTAGTGATGCAAGGTTTCTGGGCCATTTTCACGTCCCACACCTGATTGCTTATAGCCACCTACAGGCATTTCTGCAGGGGAATCGCCCCAGCTGTTTATCCAGCATATACCAGCTTGCATCTGGTTTATCACCCGATGCGCACGGCTAATGTCTTGGCTAAATACACCCGCTGCCAAGCCGTAATCTGAATCATTGGCCCGAGCAATCACTTCGTCTTCGTCAGTAAACTTTAAGATAGACATCACAGGACCAAATATTTCTTCTTTAACATGCACCATGTCATCAGTGCAGTCTGCAAATACAGTGGGCTCTACAAAGTAACCATTTTTAGTGGCTTCACTATGGTGGCGATTACCACCACATACCAAACGTGCGCTGGTAAGTTTGGCGCCCTCAATGTAGCCCATTACTTTTTCTAGGTGTGGCGCACTGATCAAGGCACCCATCTGAGTGTCCAAATCTAAAGGATCTCCCAACTTAATGCTATTGGCACGAGCCGCTACTTTGGCCACAAATTTATCATACACACCTGCTTGCACATATACTCGGGTGCCATTGGTGCACACTTCGCCTTGGGTATAGAAGTTGGCTAGCATGGCACCTGCCACTGCGTTATCTAGTTTGGCATCGTCAAATACCAACAACGGTGATTTACCACCTAGCTCCATAGTCACTTGCTTAAGGTTGGAGGCAGAATCTGCCATAATTTTTTTACCCGTACCAGACTCGCCAGTGAACGACACTTTGCTGATGTCTTTATGTGCCGTGAGCATTTGGCCTACCCGATAATCACCTTGCACTACGTTAAATACGCCATCAGGCATGCCTGCTTCAGTGAATATTTCTGCCAATTTCATCACACTTAAAGGGGTTTCTTCTGAAGGCTTAAATATCATGGTGTTGCCAGCAGCCAAGCAAGGCCCAGACTTCCAACACGCTATTTGAATGGGGTAGTTCCATGCACCAATACCAGCACACACTCCCAAAGGCTCACGACGTGACATAAAAAAGGCGTCTTTACCTAAATCTTGCTGAGTGCCCTGCATGCCACTAATAAGGCCTGCGTAATATTCAATCACATCTGCACCCGAAGCAATGTCTACACAATTGGCTTCTTGTAACGGTTTGCCCGTGTCCAACACCTCCAGGTGTGCAAGCTCATCATTACGCTGGCGCAGTATTTGAGCCGCCTTTTGCAAGATACGCGCGCGCTCCACAGGCATCATATTAGACCAAACATAAAAACCCGCTTGGGCTGACTCTACCGCAGCGTTTACATCCTTTTGGCTAGCTTGATCTATGGTAGAAATAGGCAACGCTGTAGCAGGATTTATGCTAATAAAGGTTTCATTAGACGTTGCGCCTTGGTGGGCACCGTTAATATAAAGCTGTGTATGTTGCATAGGGTTAAGCCAATAATAAGATTAGATGTAAAGTTAGTATAGGTTAAAAGCATCATTGACTGAGCTTTTATTGAATTATCGTTCAATAAAGATTTTACTAGAATTCACTATAGTGTCAATCACACAAACTGGACGCAAAGCACTCAAAATGCGTACACTGTTATGAATAATACCTAATTTAATAAGTAGAGAGTAAAACATGCTCAAAGTTTTGATGAAAAGCATTAAATGGATCACCATTATTTTAGTCGTTTTAGTCGTCACTTTAAGCATATTAATATGGAATATCACTTTTCACCCTCCCGCTTTGCAAGAAGAGGTGGTGGTTAATCAAACCAACACACCCATGCTAGAGTCTGGTCAATCAGTAAAAATACTTAGCTGGAATGTGCAGTATATGTCGGGTAAAAATTATGGATTTTGGTATGACAGGCTAGACGGTGACGGCCCAGACATTCGTGCTAGCAAAGCTGACATAGATCAAACCTTTAACCAGATTGCACAGCTGATTATTGAAAAAAATCCAGATATTATTTTGCTTCAAGAATTACATGACAATGCCAAACGCACAGACTACGAAGACCAGCTTGAAAGGTTGTTGAACTTACTTCCACCTGAATACAACAACTACAGTGAAAGCTTTTACTGGCAAGCAGGCTTTGTGCCTTTGCCCCAAATTATGGGCTCTGTGGGCATGAAACTAGCTGTTATTTCTAAATATAAATTAGGTAATGCACTGCGCCACCAGCTTGCTACTATCAAAACTGACCCCATAAGTGATCAATTCAACTTTCGCAGGGCTATACAAGAAGTAAGCTTGCCTATTAATAATGGTAGCCAGCTTACACTAATGAACACCCACTTTGACGCCTTTGCCCAAGGCTCTAACACCATGCAACAACAAGTGGCTTATTTAGAAAAATTATTAACTGATAAAACTGCCAAAGGGCAACCATGGATGATTGCAGGAGATTTAAATCTACTACCCCCTGGCCAGTATGAAAATATGGATGCCACGGCGCGTAGTTACTATCAACCAAAAAGTGAATTAACTGGTATTTATCAACAGTTCAATGTGATCCCAAGCCTAGAACAGGCCAACGGCGCTAATGCCAAAGAGTGGTTTACTCACTTCCCTAACAGGCTTGAGGTCACTGCCCCTGATAGAACCATCGATTACTTTGTGCATAGCGATCAATTGCAGGTAGAAGACGCTAAAGTACTGCAGAAAAACACCTGGCATATTTCTGATCATTTGCCGATGATTGTGACTATCGCTATACCCTAAGGTCGTCACTACAAAACATCACAGCAATGGGGACTTTATCTGCATAAACTGCTATATTTCGCGTTATGGAACAGTCTGAATTATTTGAAGCCCCAAGCCCGTGTATCGGCGTATGCGAAAATAGCCCAAAGGGTTATTGCAAAGGATGCATGCGTTCACGTGATGAGCGTTTTGGATGGCATGAAATGAACACAGGCGAGCAGCTTCAAGTGATGAAACTGTGTGCTAGGCGTTATCAGCGGGTTATGGAGCGCAAACAAGCAAGAGCCAATGGTGAGGTGAACCTAGAGCTGAACTTTCCAGACCCTTCAGAACCTAAGTCGCCTCAAAGTAATTTACTATGATAACGTTGCTGGCCCCAAACTACGCAACTGGGGTCATATGTTGCACCATAAGCTGCAAACTCTGGCGACCACGAAACTCATTAATATCTAATCGATATACCAAATCTGCCTGCTCACAGGTGCTAGGCCAAACCGCTAAGTCTATGTTGAAATAAATAGCATCCACAAGCTCTCCGGTTTGAAGATCTGCCAACACCAGCTTCAAGTGTTTCTCCCCTACAATACGCTGTTGCACTAAAACAAAGCGACCGTGAAATGTAGGTTCTTCAAAACCCTGACCCCAAGGCCCTGCTTGTTGCAATAAAAAGGCCTGATTAAGCTGCAGCTCTTGGGCACTTAATTGGCCATCAGAGCGCCACTCTTTAGCTAACAAGCTATCTGGAAGATGTTCTTGGGCATAGGTGTCTAGCGCCTCTTTAAAGGCTTCAAAATTATCAGCTTTAATGCTTAAGCCCGCGGCCATGGCATGGCCACCAAACTTGATAATAAGCCCAGGATTATGCGCATCTACTGCTGCTAAAGCGTCACGCAAATGAAATCCAGCAATACTACGACAAGAGCCTTTTAGAGTATCGGCATCTCCCATAGCAAATACTAGTGCAGGCCTGTGCCACTTTTCTTTAATACGAGAGGCCACAATACCTACTACACCCTGGTGCCAATCTGGGTGAAACAAACACACGCATTTTGGTAGTTCTTGGTCTTGGCTAGACTCTAAACGCGTTAATATGTTACCAGCTTGTTGCTGCATATCTGCTTCAATATGACGCCTTTGTGCATTGAGCTCATCTAATTCTTGCGCTAGTTGGGCGGCAATATGCTCATCATCACTTAACAAACATTCAATGCCCAAGCTCATATCTTCCAGCCTTCCCGCTGCGTTAAGCCTAGGCCCTATACTAAAACCAAGGTCTGTGGCTTGTAAGTTATAATGCTGGCGTTTGGCTACTGCCAATAACGCTAATATCCCAGGCCTAGCTTTACCTGCACGAATACGTGCCACACCCTGGGCTACCAAAATACGGTTGTTGTGCTCCATAGGCACTAAGTCTGCTACCGTGCCTAAAGCCACTAAGTCTAAATATTGCGCCATGTTAGGGGCTTTTATGCCTTGCTGATCAAACCAACCCTGTGTTTGTAGCTGCCTACGCAAAGCTGACATAACATAAAAAATAACCCCAACACCTGCGGTGGACTTAAACGGAAATTCACAACCAGGTTGATTAGGATTAACAATAGCATCGGCATCGGGCAATGTCTCAGCGGCTAAGTGATGGTCTGTCACTACTACTTTTATACCTAGTTCATGAGCACGAGCAACGCCTTCGTGGCTAGCAATGCCATTATCTACAGTAACAATTAAATCAGGCTCTATAGCTTTGGCGTAATCCACTAACGCAGTGCTTAGGCCATAACCAAAATCAAACCGGTTGGGCACTAAATAGCTTACATTTTTGGCGCCCATAGCACCTAAAGCTAGCAATGCAAGGCTGGTACTGGTAGCTCCATCACAGTCAAAATCACCCACAATAAGGATGTTTGCCTGAGCTTCAAGGGCTTTCACTAGAAGCGTTACCGCAGTGTCTATGCCTTTAAGCTGATGGTAAGGAAGAAGTTTTTTGAGTTGATAATCCACTTGTGCAGGATCATTGATGCCACGGTGAGCAAGCACACGTGCAACAAGAGGGTCAAATGCTGCGTCTAGAGCAGCATTGGATGTGCCTAAACGCAAGCGAACTGACATATATACGCTCTTAAATCTTACTGGTGATGTATTGCTGCACCACTAAAAGGTCGTTATCTAATACTTCACAACGCTCCTTTCGTTCTAGCAAATCAGCCAAGTGGTTTGGCAATTGTGGCGTAGGTTGCCCAGCCTTAATGACAGCTTCAGGAAACTTAACCGGGTGAGCTGTGGCCAATGTGACCATAGGCACATGTGGGTGTTGATTACACACTCGACCAGCTTCCACACCAATAGCACTGTGTGGGTCTAGCAAATAGTTATGCCCTTGTGCTACTTGGCTAATCACATCACAGGTAGTGTCATCATCAACACGGTGGCTAGAAAATAGCTCTCGTGCTTTTTCCCAGCGTTGTGGCTCTAAACTATCGGCAGTGCCGTTATTTAGATCCTCTAATAACTGACTTAAAGCTGCGCCATCACGATCATATAAATCAAATAACAAGCGTTCAAAATTACTGGACACCATAATATCCATGCTAGGAGACAAGGTTTGTACTAGCCCATGCTTTTGGTATTGATTGGCACTAATGCAACGATGCAAAATATCATTTTCGTTGGTAGCCACAACAAGCTGCGCAATGGGTAAACCCATCTTTTGAGCTAAATAGCCTGCATAAATGTCACCAAAGTTACCGGTAGGTACACTAAAGGAAACCTTGCGATGAGGCCCTCCCAAAGCCACTGCGGCATAAAAATAGTAGACAATCTGAGCCATAATACGAGCCCAGTTAATTGAATTTACTGCGCCGAGCTGTCCGCCATTTAAGAAAGACTGATCTGCAAAACTTTGTTTAACCATTTGCTGACAATCATCAAAATTACCACGCACAGCAATGTTGTGAATATTATCACCGATTAAGGTAGTCATCTGGCGGCGCTGCACTTCTGACACGCGTTCATGGGGGTGCAGGATAAACATTTTTACACGTTTACTATGTTTACACCCTTCGATAGCGGCAGAGCCTGTATCGCCAGAAGTAGCACCCATAATCACTAAATGCTTGTCACGTTTAATCAGCGCGTTGTCCATTAAACGGCCCAACAACTGCAAGGCAAAATCTTTAAAGGCTAAAGTAGGCCCATGAAATAGCTCTAACACCCATTCGTTTTTATCTAGCTGAACCAATGGCGCCACAGCCTTATGATTAAAACCGGCGTAGGTTTCATCCACCATCACTTTCAGCTCACTACTACTTACATCTGCTTCAACAAACGGCAATAAAATTTTATGGGCTAGATCGGCATAATTAAGCTTGGACCAAGATGCAATTTCTTCATGACTAAATTGAGGTAATGTTTCTGGCACATAAAGGCCACCGTCACTGGCTAGGCCTGTGAGCAACACATCTTCAAAGCTAAGGCTTGGGGCCTGACCACGTGTACTGATATAACGCATAATTTTTTAGCCGCCTAAGTTTTCAACACGAATACGAGTAACTTCACCGTTCACATCGGCCAAGGCTTCAATAGCTGCGATGGCGCTATTCATATGGCCCTCTACTACTGGGCGAGTCAATATAATCACAGGCACTTGGGCTGACACATGAGTGTGTTGGCGAATAGCTTCAATACTAATGCCTGCATCACCCAAAATTTGAGTAATTTGAGCCAAAACACCAGGCTTTTCAGACACGTTCATACGCATGTAAAAGGCAGTAACGACCTTTTCCATAGGTAAAATAGGGCTATCGGACATAGTTTCAGGTGAGAAGCCTAAAGATGGCATCCGTACTGTTTGATCCAAAGACATGTCCCGTACAATATCTACCAAATCAGCTATTACAGAAGAGGCAGTAGGCTCTGCGCCAGCGCCAGCGCCGTAATACATAGTGGGACCTACTGCGTCGCCTTCTACTAAAACGGCGTTCATCACGCCATTCACATTAGCGATTAAACGTTTTTCTGGAATTAATGTAGGGTGGACACGCAGCTCTATGCCTTCTGGCGTGCGACGCGTGAGGCCTAGGTGCTTAATTCTAAAACCTAAAGATTCGGCATTAGCCACATCTTGTGCTGATATTTTGCTGATACCTTCGGTGTAACACTTGTCAAATTGCAAAGGAATACCAAAAGCAACAGAAGATAAGATAGTTAGCTTATGAGCCGCATCGATGCCTTCTACGTCAAAGGTAGGATCAGCTTCGGCATAACCAAGCTCTTGTGCTTCTTGCAACACGTCGGCAAATGCACGGCCTTTATCACGCATTTCTGTAAGAATAAAATTGCCTGTGCCATTGATGATGCCTGCTAACCAGTCAATACTGTTAGCAGCCAAACCTTCTCTCATCGCTTTAACGATAGGAATGCCACCTGCGATAGCCGCTTCATAAGCCACCACTACATTATGCTTAGCAGCTGCTTCAAAAATTTCATTACCATGCACTGCAATCAAAGCTTTGTTGGCTGTAACCACATGCTTACCATTTCGGATAGCGGTAAGCACCAGCTCTTTGGCAGGTTCATGACCACCAATAAGCTCTATCAAAACATCCACATTGGGGTTGTTGGCTACGGCAAAAATGTCATCCGTGATGCTTGTGTCACCAGTGTCACAATTCATGTTTGGACGACGCTGCGCAATCTGTTCAACCACAATAGTGCGGCCCGTGCGGCGGGTGATTTCCTTGCTATTACGTTCTAAAACGTTAAACGTACCGCCACCCACGGTGCCAAATCCACAAATACCAACTCTTACCGGTTTCAAGGTAAACCCCATTGCGAAAAAATTCGCATATCAATTAATGTATAAAACAAGGCGCATATTGTAGCCTAACAGGCTTTGCCTGTCAGCTTATAAGCAGAACGAAAACGCTGTTAAAGAATGCCTAAGCGCTTAGCCATTTCTTCTGCTGGCACATAACCAGGCATAAGTTGGCCAGAATCTAACACTATGGCTGGAGTGCCAGTAACGCCTATGACCTCACCCAGTGCATAATGCGCAGCCACAGGGTTATCACACAGTTCAGGGGAGTCTTGAGGGCTTTGTTTATTGTGCGAACGAAGCTTGGCCTGTGTTAAAAACTCATTAGGATTTTGCGCACACCAAGAGTCTACCAACACCTGGTAGCTAGCCGATTGTAGGCCTGCGCGAGGAAAGGCTAGGTACCTCACTTCGATACCATAACCATTTAGCTGATCCATTTCTGCATGTAGCTTTTGGCAATAAAAACAGTCGACGTCAGTGAATATAGTAATACTGGCCTTTTTTTCACCTTTAGCAGGAAACACCCATGCTTTTTGAGCTGCATCACTTTGCATAGCGATAAGCGTCTTTTTTAAACTACTGGCTTGGGTTAAATTAACTAGCCTTGCACCAATAGGGTTTTGAAACATAGAGCCTGCAAAGAAAAAAGTGCCATCTTCATGCATATAGATTTGATCACCTGTGTTAAGCACGATGTCATACATGCCCTCCATAGGTGTGGGCTCAATACTTAAGGCCTTTATGTCTGGATTTATTCTTGCCAAACCAGCTTCTAACTTGGTGTAATCTGCAGCCAACGCAATAGATGCGAAAAAAGACAATGAAAGAATCAATGTGGTGGCCGTTTTAATAGTCAGTAAACGCATAATAAGAGTCTAGCCTCTGGGATGGTGTTGTGAATGTAAATTTTGTAATCGCTGCGTAGCCACATGAGTATATATCTGTGTGGTTGATAAATCACTATGGCCTAGGAGTATTTGAATCACCCGTAAATCGGCACCATGATTTAATAAATGTGTGGCAAAAGCATGCCTTATTACATGGGGAGAGAGTGGCTTTTGAATTTGAGCGGTAATACCATGTTGTTTTATGCGGTGCCAAAAAGTTTGCCGAGTCATATGTTGACCCCTATTGCTAGGGAATAGCACACCGCTTGCAGTGGCTTTTAATAGCTGTGGCCTTGCTTGTTTAATATATTTTTGCAGCCAGTCTTGAGCTACCTCTCCAATAGGTACTAATCGCTCTTTAGATCCTTTACCAAAAACCTTTACCACCCCAGCCGCAAGGTTGAGCTGGCTCATATTCAGCTCACACAGCTCACTTACTCGCAATCCGCAGGCATATAAAAGCTCAAGCATTGCCCTGTCTCGAAGGCCAATGCTTGTGGTGATATTGGGTGCTGCCAATAAAGCTTCCACATCTGCTTCTGTGAGTGATTTAGGAATGGGGCGCCCTTGCTTGGGTGCATCAATCAATGACGCAGGGTTAGCCTGTAAATGATTTTCACGCACCATGTATTGGTAAAAGCCTTTAATGCTAGATAAGTGTCTAGCTAAAGAACGCGGCTTGATACCTTCTTTAGAGCGCTGCGCCAAAAAACTCATGACATCATTTGCCTGAGCTGCCACCAAAGTTAAATTACGTAAATTAAGGTATTCATGCAGCTGGTGCAGGTCTGTGTTGTAACTTACAAGGGTGTTTTTACTCAAACCTTTTTCTAGCCATAGAGAGTCTGTGTAGTATTTGATAAATTGAATATCATTACTCATTAATCAACTAGCACCTTGAATTATCATTTGATGAGCAGGTACCACAACGCTGCTTTTATTGCTAAGAGTATAGTATGAAAAAGAGGCATTGTATCTATGTGAGCGATGCGCTTTTAGAGCCAGTAAGCAAATTTAGGCCAAAAAAAACCCACCTTTTACTAACAAGCAAAAGGTGGGGTTTTTTATTGGTTTAAGCTTAACGCTTACCCAATTTTTCCTTAATACGTGCTGCCTTACCAGACAAGTCGCGCAAGTAGTACAACTTAGCTTGACGCACGTCACCACGACGCTTAACAGAAATACTGTCAACCTGGTGGCTATAAGTTTGGAAAGTACGCTCAACGCCCACACCGTGAGAGATTTTACGTACTGTAAAGGCAGAGTTTAGTCCACGGCTACGGATACCGATAACCACACCTTCGTAAGCCTGTAGACGCTCACGAGTACCTTCTTTTACCTTCACTTGAACCACAACGGTATCGCCGGGGCCAAATTCTGGCATTTCTTTGTTCATTTGTTCAGCTTCGATACGCTGAATTATCAAGTTTTTGCTGCTCATGGCACGCTCCTGTTCTTCACTCTTGGGACTGACCCATTAAGCGAATAAATTCTGCTAAAGATTGCTCTTGTTCCTTTGTCAGTGTTATCTGTTCTAGTAAATCAGGCCGCCGCTGCCAGGTTCTACCTAGCTGCTGCTGCATACGCCAACGGGCAATAGCTGCATGATCCCCACTTAACAGTACTTTGGGTACTGGTATACCTGCAACCATTTCTGGGCGGGTATAGTGAGGGCAATCCAACAAGCCCTGAGCAAACGAATCTTCTTGCGCCGATTCTGCATGCCCTAATACTCCAGGTAACAAACGTGAAACTGCATCGATAAAGGTCATGGCTGCAAGCTCACCGCCACTTAATACAAAGTCTCCAAGAGACCACTCTTCATCTATGTCGGCACCAATTAGGCGTTCATCAATTCCTTCGTAACGCCCTGCTACCAATACCAAGCTCTCCTGCTTGGCCAGCTCTACTACACCAGCTTGGTCTAACCTACGCCCTTGGGGTGATAAATAAATCACCTTAGGCTGGCCTAATTCGGCTTTTGCTTGGCCGATGGCATCTCGTAAAGGCTGTACCTTCATCAACATGCCAGGCCCGCCACCGTATGGCCGGTCATCCACTGTGCGATGCTTGTCCTGAGTAAAGTCGCGTGGGTTATACCCTGTAACTTGCAGCAAACCTTGCTGCGTTGCTCTTCCTACCACACCAAAATCTGTTAAAGATTTGAGCATTTCTGGAAATAGCGTTACTACACCTACTTTCACCTAAAACTCCGGATCCCAATCGACCCGAATAACACCTCCAAGGAGGTCAATCTTTGTAATCACTTGATCTGGCAAATAAGGTATTAGACGCTCGTTACGATCAATACTTTCTTCGTTGCCTTTTACTACTAGCACATCATTAGAGCCAGTGGCGATCAGGTGGTCGACCTTGCCGAGTTTTACCCCTGCAACAGTCTCTACGTTCAGCCCAGTCAGTTGTTGCCAATAATAATCACCGTCTTCTAAATCTGGCAATATGGCACGATCTACCGAAATATCTAATCCGCAAAATTCGCGGGCTTGATCACGGCCTTCACAACCTTCTAGTAATGCTATTAATCCTTTGCCGTGGTTCTTACCCTGGGTAACTTTCAGTTCTTGCCAAACACCGTCGATACAGGTTTGCCAAGGTTGATAGTCAAAGATGTTTTGCATTGGTTCGGTGCTTGAAAACACTTTTACCCAGCCCTTCACTCCGTAAACGGTAGTGATACGACCCAGCTTTACGCGTTGGTCTAGAGCCATGATCCACAATCCTTACAACAATGAGTTAACAACAAAATGCTTAGTTAGCTGTTATACAGCTACTTTGCGGGCCGCTTTAATCAGTCCAGCAACACGTACAGTTGGTTGAGCACCTTGGCTCATCCAAAAGTCTACACGCTGCATGTCAATCCGAGTTACTTCTTCTTGGCCACGAGCAACTGGGTTATGAAAACCCACACGCTCAATAAAGCGACCGTCACGCGGATTGCGCTGATCAGCTACAGTTAAATGATAGAAAGGGCGCTTTTTAGAGCCCCCACGAGCTAAACGAATGATTACCATTGCGTTAGATCCCTTTACGTCGTGTAAGTTTTGAAATCACTTACTATTCATCAATGCAACGCGCCATAATTGGCGACATCACGGAAATGGGCATTACCCCGGCTGAATTAATAGCATGTCAAACATGCCTAAATCAGGGCGGGTATTGTACGTCAAACTACACACTAGTACAAACTTATCCTTATCTATATTCTGCAACCAATTAAGGCTTTAAAACGCCTTGTAGCTAGGCTCTTTTTTGTAATTGATTTACAGCCTTTTGTGGAGTATCTTCGCAATATCAAGATAAAGGCTTTTAAAGCGCTGCCTTGACATAGGAATAGGCGAGCATTAGCTCATCTATTTTATTTAGACGCAGCCAATTAGGAGTATTTATGCGCACAAATATCGGCAAATCCACCCAAAGCATCTGGGGTGGAGAACAAGAGCACGAGCTTTATGAACGCTCAACTCAAGTCCCTGTAGTGCATAGCGTGTCTTTTGCATATAAAGACATCGATACATGGCACAAAGTCGCTCTAGGCGAAGAGCCTGGACACATTTACTCTCGCAACACCAACCCCACTGTGCGCGCCTTTGAAGACAAAGTTAAAGTATTAGAAGGCGCACAAGCTGCTACCAGCTTCTCTTCTGGCATGGCAGCTATTAGTAATACTTTGGCCACTTTCCTTAAACCTGGTGACCGGGTTGTGTCCATTAAAGACAGCTATGGCGGCACTAATGTTATTTTTAATGAGTTTTTGCCCCCCTTGGGTATTGAAGTGGCTCTGTGCGCAACAGGAGATTATGAGGAATTAGAAACCCAGATCGATAAAGGCTGCACGTTGCTGTATCTGGAAACACCAACAAACCCCACTATTAAAATTGTGGATATTAAGCGCTTATCTGCCAAAGCTCACAGTGTGGGTGCACTAGTGGTAGTAGACAACACTTTTGCCACGCCTATAAATCAGTTGCCGCTAGAGCTTGGTGCTGACATTGTCTTGCATTCAGCGTCTAAGTATCTTGGTGGCCACGCTGACGCATTAGGTGGTGTCATCTGTGCCTCTAAAGAGTTAGTTCAACAGGTGTATCATTACCGAGAAATAAACGGCGCTACTTTGGCCCCTATGGATGCCTATAGCTTGCTGCGCGGTATGAAAACTCTAAAGTTACGTGTGGAACGCCAAAACGACAACGCCATGGCAGTAGCTCGTTACCTAGAAAGCCACCCCATGGTAGAACAAGTCAACTACCCTGGCCTTGAATCCCATGCTGGCCATGATATAGCCAAACAACAGATGTCTGGTTTTGGCGGCATGCTAAGCTTTTCTGTGCATGGTGGCCTAGATGCCATTAAGAAATTTTTACCACGCCTTAATTACGCTCACATGGCCGCAAATTTAGGCTGTGTTGAAACCGTAGTAGGCCCTCCTGTAACCACTTCGCATGTAGAGTGCACCGCACAAGAACGAGCGGCAGCTGGCATACCCGAAGGCCTAGTACGCTATTCTACCGGCATTGAAGATATTGAAGATCTGATCAATGATTTAGAGCAAGCGCTTAGTGTATTAAAGTAAGTTCCATTAAATGGAGGCTATCAAATGAAACCTATAAAAAGACGCTTTGAAGCCAGCGAATATCTATCTCGTCAAGCCAAAACACGCGCTGCCATGGAGGCGGCCAATGTTGAATTGCTTATCATTTATGACCCTGCCAACATGTATTGGCTCACAGGTTATGATGGCTGGTCATTTTATGTGCACCAATGTGTAGTCATAGGCAGCGATGGCACACTATTTTGGTATGGCCGAGGCATTGATGCCAAAGGTGCAGAGCTCACAACTGACCTAAAACTTGATAACATCCTTATCTACCCTGATGATTATGTAATGACGCCAGAGCGCCACCCCATGGAGTTTTTAGCTACAATATTACAAAAAAAGGGTTTAGATAAATGTACTATTGGTCTAGAAAAAGATAATTACTACTTTTCTGCACGAGCTGCTGAATCACTGTATGCCACTTTGCCAAACGCTCAATTTAGCGACCAAACTGGCCTAGTAAACTGGCAGCGGGCAGTAAAATCACCTACTGAAATTATTTACATGCAACGCGCTGGAAAAGTAATTGAAGGCGTTTACGAGCGCATTATGCAAGTGGCGCACGCAGGTATGCGCAAAAATGACCTAGTGGCAGAAATCTTGCACGCCAGCGCCCAAGGTAAGGGTGGGCACTATGGTGATTACCCCTCTATTGTGCCGCTGATTGGCGCAGGTGATGAAGCTGCGGCTTGCCATATGACATGGGACGATCAGCCTTTGAGCTTGGATGATGGCATGTTTTTGGAGCTTGCAGGCGCCCACAATAGATACCATTGCCCATGTTCTAGGACCTTATTTTTAGGCACCCCTACACAAAAATACCTAGACATTGAAAAGATCATTAACGAATGTATTTTTAATGCCTTACAACTATTTAAGCCTGGCATTGCCTGTTCTGAAATTGCCCAAAATTTTACAGCCACTCTTAAGCGCCATGGCTACGAAAAAAATAACCGCGTAGGCTATCCTATTGGCCTGAGTTACCCACCCGACTGGGGTGAGCGCACCATGAGCCTAAGAGCCAATGACCACACCTTGCTAGAGGAGAATATGACATTTCATTTTATGCCCGCCATCTGGTTTGACGATTGGGGGTTTGAGATGACTGAAAGTGTTCGTGTCACCCCTAATGGTGGGGAGTGCTTATCTAATGTGCCTCGACAACTGTTGGTGAAGTAACTGCTATGAAAAACAACCCTATCAGCGCCACAATTGACTTCGAAGAAGACGGTATTCGGCATGGGTTTCTTAAAGTGCCCTACTCCAGCAACCTATCTGCATGGGGATCAGTGATGATTCCTATCACTCAAATTAAACGTGGTGATGGCCCTACCGCTCTGCTATCTGGTGGTAATCATGGTGACGAATATGAGGGGCCCACAGCCCTATTTGATTTAGCTAATCAACTATCCATAGAACGGGTTAATGGGCGTATTATTATCATTCCAGCTATGAATCATCCTGCTTTTGTTGCCGCCGATCGGGTTTCACCCATCGATAACGTTAACCTTAACCGCACCTTTCCTGGTAATCCACAAGGCACCGTTACACAAGTTATTGCAGACTATTTTAGCCGCACCTTAGTGCCCATGGCAGACATAGTATTGGACATCCATTCCGGCGGGAAAACTTTGGACTGCTTACCCTTTGCAGCTTCTCATGTACTTGAAGACAAAGCGCTAGAGGCTCGCTGTGAAGCCGCCGCAAAAGCCTTTGGCGCACCTTTCTTGCTGAAAATGCTAGAGCTAGATGCAGACGCTATGTACGACACTCAAGTTGAATCTATGGGCAAAACCTTCGTGACGACAGAGCTTGGTGGTGGTGGCACTAGCACGCCCAATACCATGGCGGTGGCTCACAATGGTGTGCACAATTTACTTGTGCATGCTGGCATACTTAGCGCTAAGCTGAAACCCAACACCACACCCACCATACATCTAAGCATGCCAGACAACAGCTCATTCATTTGTTGTTACCATGAAGGTTTAGTAGAGCCTTGTGTGGGGCTGGGTGATAAGGTAAAAACTGGTGATTTAGTGGCCAAAATTCATAATATCCAGCGTACTGGCTGCGATCCAGCACTCTATTATGCAAAACGTGATGGGATGGTATGTATAAAACATGCCCCATCACTTATCAGTATGGGTGATAATTTATTTGTGATTGCGCAGATTGAAGACCCCACCAATTAAGGCAAGTCTTGTTTTTTCCGAATGGTGGTTGTTTCAACCACATCTTCTAACAATCGAGCTTCTAGCTCGGCTGCAGACATGTAATCTAAATCCCAATGATTACAAATATCATTTCTAAAACGTGTGTGATTTTTTTGAGTAGATTTTGACTTTTTACGGTCAAAGTAGTTTAGTAATTTCTGACTAATGCTCATGGCATTGATACCCCAACCATTGACTGGTTTGTTTACTAACAAAAGTTAATTGGTTTTAGCTTACTTAACGACTCATTTAAAGACGTATGTTGAAATAAATACCTACCTTTACACAACCATACAAAAAAACAATACTATACAAAAATTATCGGTGTACAAGTATTTACTTGTACAGTATCATTTTTTGTATAACTATTTTTTGGCAGTGATCGCTCCATTGCCTGTGTGGCACATAGACTATGCAACAACGTAAAATTGACTCTAAGCTTACTGATATCGCACAACAGTCTGTGTCTAACATGGGCAGCATTTTGATTGGAGAGCTAAATGAATCTGTAGCAAACGTAGATTTTGAAGGCATGCTAAGCCGATCTTCTGCCCTATCTAGATTTGCCAAAAATAACACCCGTAGTCATCTTTTAATGAATGATTTAAAGACTATGGCCCAAGGTAGCCCTCTTGGCAGCATAGCAGCGATTGAGGCTGCCTCACAAATGCATCATGAAGGCGCAACCAAGCTGCTAATTGACTGCCTTTCACAAAAAAACCCCAGCGTGCGCCGCCAAGCCACATATAAATTAGCTAATCGACTGCCTGATATCAGTGCGCTACCTTTGCTGCTTCAACAACTATACTCTGGCGGCATTGACACAATGCATGCTCACCACACCTTGGAACAATGGTCATATTCAGCGCCTAAGTTAATCACTCAATGTGTGAGCAATGCCTTACTGACTAATGGTGAGGCGCTAATAAGGTCAAGGTTAGTGGATCTTTTAGGCGCTTTGAATGGGGATGAAGTTACACAAACTCTTACTCACATAGCTGTGGATACTCAAGAATCTTCCCCTGTTCGCATCGCTGCTATTAGCGCATTTAGTGGTCGTAGTGACTTTTTTACACAGTCATTTAAGCCAGTATTGCATCAACTTGCAAAGCAAAGTAATGAGATAGGTGCTTATGCGACGTTAGCCATTCATGACCAAGCCATGGCACAGCCCATGCAAAGCATCAGCCTTGATGGCGGCCTGCGTGTGTGTCAATTAGTGCTTGCACAGGTTGATAAGTCTTTAAGCTTTGGTGGTTGTGGTGAAACGGGCGGTGTGGCTAGCTTGCTTGTGTCACTTGGTGATGCCTTAGCACGTCAAAAAAATATTGACCAAGTGCTTACCATAGGGCTGGGCAGCGCTGAAGACGCCATAAACGCCCTTAACGTGCCTAAAAATACCCCTCAACCCTTTCACATTGTTAGTGCTGGAGATACCTTGCGCCCTATGCATAGCACCAATGCTTGGGAGCATTTACCTGTACTTAAGCGCAGCATTAAACGCTGTTTAGGTCATTTTGGTGGCGTGGATTTAATTCATTTACGCATGTTAGATGCAGGCACGTTTGCAGGGGCTAGCGTTGCTAATGCATTAGATATTCCCGTATGCTTTAGTTTCGCACCAGACCCACAAAATACTGTACAGTCTATGCGCACTGGCAAACAGTTAACCCAAGATGATTTTCTCAGCGCTGATGCTCAAAGCAACCTATGGTTTCGAGCGCGCATGTTAGAAAAAATGGCTCGTACGTCAAGCCATGTAGCATTATTTCCTCAGAAAAAATGTGCCTTATTACTACAAGATATCCGTAAAGATCTTAACCACCAAACACAGCAATCAGTCACCATAGCAGAGGGTATTGATATTAGACTGATTCGTGAAGCAGCGTTGAGTTATTCACACCTAGAGCACCACGCAGCTCATGGCGTCATTGCCCAATTAGAAGAGAAAATTTGCGCCACTAGGCGCCATTTACCCCTATTGCTGAGTGTGGGCCGCTTTCATCCTATTAAAGGTATGGCGCGCATTGTCACTGCATGGGCTGCAAACCCATTGCTCCACAATACCTGTAACTTAGTATTGGTGGGAGGCAATTTAAATAACCCATCCACTGTAGAAACTTCTGTCATACAAGCCATTGACGCGACAGTGCCTCTTAATGACCCGCGCAGAGTAGGTTTGATTATGCTCGGCGGTCGCCCAAGGGCTGAGACTGCCCAGCTGATGGTGGCCACTATGATGGGCCGGTCTGGCTATTGGGCTGATGGTGGCATTTATGTGGATGGCGCGCCTAAAGAAGAGTTTGGTTTGGCTTTGATAGAAGCACTAGCCACAGGATTAGTGGTGGTAGCTCCAAGCACTGGCGGGCCTTCTACCTTTGTAGATCATGGCGACACTGGCATTCTTGTGGATCCAAACCATAACTTTGGAAGTTCTATTATTCAAGGGTTTTCACTAGTAGGGCGTGCAGGTAGAATTCGCAAAGCACAAACCATGGTTGAACAACGCTACGCTATAGATACCATGGCAGAAAAGCTCACTTCGCTGTACATAACGGTTAAAGATTAAATATGACACTTTTGGTGATTAGTCCTGATTTTATTTCCCATTACAGCCCTTTGGCAGTTGTCGCTAAAGCAGCACAAGCGGCCGGCCAAAGGGTAGTGGTTGCCACAGGGGAAAATATGGCCCCTCGCGTTCACGCTGAAGGCTTTGAATGGCAACTTTTGCAGCTAAGTCAAAGTGCCAACAGTGGGATTGCACAAAAAAATCCAGCCATTACGCGTTTTTTAAACGCCACTAAAGAAGGTGCTATAGCCACCATTACCTGCCAAGCATTAGATAGAGAAAAAGATTTGCTTTGGCAGCCAGTTGAAGTGGCAAAAAAAATTGCTTCGCTCTGTGAAGATATAGAGCCTGATGATATTTTAGTTGATCACATTTCGTTTGGTTCCACCCTTGGGGTATATGCCACAGGCAGGCCTTTTACTACGCTTATTCCAGGTCATCCAAGCCAACTACCTGTCGGCAATGAACGCTACGGTATCCCCGCAGTTTGGCCCAATTGCATGCAACCTAAAGCAGATGAGTTGGCGCGCCAAGAAGATATTACCGACCGAGTCACTGCAAAATTTACTGCACTTTGGAATGCCACTTTACAAGAAATTGCACCCAACATGACCCCTGTAAAGGATGCCTTTCGCGTGCATGGCAACCAAGTGCTCTACAACAGCCCAAAGCATTACCACAACGTTGAGCGCGAAGCCCACTTGCCATTGAAACATGCTTTTGTTGGGCCATTAATACGCGAAGAAGAGCTTACACAGACTTATCAAACATGGCTTGATGCTACTGATGAAAGGCCTACCGTTTATGTTGCTTTAGGTACTTTTTTATCGCACCGAGACGATGTATTGAAAAAACTATCACATGCTTTGCAACAAACTAATGCGCGCGTGGCCATGGCTATCGGTTCCAATTTGAAGTCTGACTTTGAACCCTTGCCCACTGATTGGTTGGTGGAAGCTAGCTTACCTCAAATAGGGCTATTACAAGGTTGCGATCTGATCATTCACCATGGTGGCAATAACAGCGTGCAAGAAGCTTTAGCTTTGGGTGTGCGCCAAATAATATTACCCTTTTCAACTGATCAATTTGCTAACGCTTCTGATTTAGAGCGCAGCGGGCAAGCTTTTGTAATATCACCTAATGATATTTGTGTTTTAAGCTTAACCAAGCTTATTAAGGACGCCCTAGCCTTACCCCAACCTAAAAAATCTATACCGATCAGCTCTGCGATATTAGCCAACGCTTTATCTAACAGGTAGTAACCTAGAAAAGCCAGTTTGGCTTAGTTTTCTTTACGAGCGATAATGCCATCGCGTATTAAACGTAGCCGCACACCAAAGCTTAATAGAGGTTGAACAGGCAATGCATTAGGCTTAGGTCTAGCCTCTATCATCGCCATGGTATCAGTCATTTGGCCACTAGCACGGTAAGCCATTTGTTCCCCAAACAAGGTAGCTAAACCGATGCCACCCCCGTTGTAGCAGCCTGCCACCAAGAGTTTTGAATCTAGCTGATCAAACACTTGGCCATTATTACCACTAATACAGGTAATACCAGACCAGCAGCTATCAAAAAGATCATCACTTAGTTGCGTAAATCTGCGTTTAAGTCCTCGAAGGTGCAAGCGTTTTCGCTTTTCAAGTTGCTGCGATGACATATTCATTTTGGGCCAAACCTCAGCTGTATTGCGCACCATAATACGTCTATCTTGCGTCAACCTTACAGTGGCACCCATAGCTTGAGCAGATAATAACCCCCAGGGCTTTGGACTACCTATAGATGCATACTCAGCGTCGCTTAAAGGCCTAGTCATACTTGCAGTGAGTGTGAGGGGAAATGCACGCTTGCGCTTCACTTTGGCACTAGCCATAAAGCCATTAACAGCCAATAGCATGTGTGGGGCTTTTACTTGGCCCAGAGGCGTTGATACTAAAAAATCAGTCCCTTGTTTTTTCCACGTAAGCATTGGACTATTTTCGTAAAGTGTTACCTTGTCTGGCAATAGGTCGATGTAAGCCCTTGCTAACTTGGCAGGCTGCAACATAACACCACCTGCTGTCCACAAAGCTTGAGTATAATAAGAAGTGCCTAAACGCTCATTAAGCTGCGCCCCATCTAAAACACGATGCTCTAAATCTAACTCCCCCAGCAGCTGGCTAAAACGCTGTAGCTTTGCTTCATGGGCAGGCACTGCGGTGGCGTGAAATTTGCCACTGGCATCCCAGTCGCAGTCAATTTTATGGTCATTGACTAGTTGCTCAACACAATCTACACCAGCCTTATTAAGCGCATATTTTTCACGATATTGCTGCAAGCCTGTGTCGGACATATGCCCATCATTAAGGGTGGAATCAACCAAATAACCAGAATTACGCGCACTGGCTCCCTCACCTGCTCGCTGGGCATCAATAATAATGATATGAGCATTAGGATTAAGCTCAGCAAACTTTCTAGCTGCCGACAACCCTGTATATCCTGCACCTACCACCACAAAATCTGCTGCATGTTCGCCCATTAAGGCAGGCTTTGGCTCACGCGCAATAAGCGCTTGTGTCCAGCCACAAGTGTGATCATTGATCGGCAAAGGTGAGAATATATTACTTTTCATTCGTTACTAGACTCAAGCTGGCGCATGTACTCCGCAGGATCAATGGCGATACCTAATGAACGTTTTTCGATATAAAAGCCTTTTTTAGATTCTCTACAACGAAAACACACATAAGCGCCTATTTCAAACTCAAGGGCTTTTCCGGCTGAGAAGTAAGCGTACTCTTGATCTGCTATAACTAGGGTGTGTATGTAGTATTCTGGCATACCTAGCCATTCAACATGAGGCCCATCAGTGGTGACAGATTGAAGATGACCACGGCCTTGTATGGCTTTAGCTTTGACGTAGGGCTTGCGAGCCATATATTTTCCTAAACGAGACGATTAAACTAAGGCTATTGTAACCAGCTTAACCCTTGGCGTCAGCCAAAATACAGTGAATAAGTCATCTAATCATGCCCACAGACCAAATTCCATCAAAGCACTTAGCCTCACCTATTGATGTAAGTCCTTTTACAGTGACTCCAATCGGCATAATCCACTCCTGCTTCAAAGAAAAATTTGCCACTCCTCGTCAGCCCGGCTTAGTGCCTGCTGCTTTAGCACAAATAAAGCTTCACGCACCCTACAATCAAGCTGACACTGTAGCTGGGTTAGAGGAGTTCTCTCATATTTGGTTAAGCTTTATCTTTCATCACACTGCTGGACAGGGCTGGAAGCCAAAAGTACGACCACCAAGGCTTGGAGGCAATAAAAAAATGGGGGTGTTTGCAACCCGCTCAACTTTTAGGCCCAACCCCTTAGGTTTGTCACTGGTCAAACTAGAATCTATCGATACCAGTAATGGTGTGACCTTACATGTGAGTGGGGCTGATTTAATAGATCAAACCCCAATCTTAGATATCAAGCCCTATCTGCCTTGGGTAGAGTCTATACCCCACGCAAAAAGTGGCTTTGCAAGTGATGATCAAACATTACAATTACCCATTTATTATAGTGCACAGGCACAAAGTGCTTTATCTGAGAGGCCTGCGCTTAAAGAACTCATTGAACAAGTATTACATCATGACCCTAGGCCTGCCTACCAGCAAGATCCAGAACGCATTTATGGCTGCAACATTGCCGACATTAACTTGCGCTGGCAAGTAGAGTTAGATCACATACAGGTAGTTGAAATCAGCTAATAACATGGCTTGGCTATGTTAATATAAATCCAACAATACACAACGCTTAACTCTTATGACAATGACAAGCATCACACCACAAAATTTGATCGCCTTAGACCAACAACATGTATGGCATCCTTATGCGTCAATGGATAACCCACCTCCAGCTTATCCTGTTGTAGGAGCTCATGGAGTGCGACTGACACTTATCGATGGACAAGAGATTATTGATGGCATGGCTTCATGGTGGTGTGCTGTGCATGGTTACAATCACCCACACCTAAACCAAGCCATGAAAGTGCAAATTGAAGATATGTCTCATGTCATGTTTGGTGGTATTACTCATGCCCCTGCAGTGACTTTAGCCAAGCGCTTAGTTGATTTGACGCCAGCTGGTCTAGATAAGGTTTTTTTCTCAGACTCAGGTTCTGTGGCTGTCGAAGTTGCCATAAAGATGGCATTACAATATTGGCACGCTAAAGCACAGCCTGACAAAAATCGTATGCTGACTATTCGGAATGGCTACCATGGAGATACCTTTGGCGCGATGGCAGTGTGTGACCCTGTCAATGGTATGCACGGGCTGTTTGCCAGCGTATTACCACAACACTATTTTGTTGACGCTCCCCCAATGGGCTTTGATCGTCCCTTACAGGCAGGTGACTTAGACGAACTTGAAGCCACCATGAGCAAACACCATAACAACATAGCAGCGTTAATATTAGAGCCTATTGTGCAAGGTGCAGGCGGCATGCGCTTTTATAGCCCACAGTGGCTAAGCGGCGCAGCCAAGCTATGTAAGCAATACAATATTTTATTGATTGCTGATGAAATAGCCACAGGGTTTGGCCGCAGTGGCGCTTTATTTGCTTGTGATCACGCAAACGTAGCGCCTGATATCATGTGCCTAGGCAAAGCCATTACCGGCGGCACTATGAGCTTTGCAGCTACTCTTGCAACCTCTGAAATTGCTACAAGCATTTCACGTGGTGAGGCCAGTTGCTTTATGCATGGCCCCACGTTTATGGCCAACCCTTTGGCCTGCGCTGTGGCTAACGCAAGCCTAGACCTACTCGAAAGTAATGATTGGAAAAACCAGGTAGATGAGCTAAATAAAGGCTTAACACGGCTATTAACGCCTGCTGTATCCTTGCCTTATGTTGAAGATGTGCGCGTCTTGGGTGCCATTGGGGTGATACAAGTAACACAAGCCGTAGATCTTGGTATCATTCAAAAAATGTTTGTGGCCGAAGGTATTTGGGTAAGGCCATTTGGTAAGCTGGTTTACGTGATGCCACCTTTCATAATGAGCCAAGAGGACTTAGCCACGCTTTGCAACGGTATGCTGCGTGTACTGAAGCGTTATTTTGGGCAAGATTATGCCACAAACTAAAATAGACCCCCTCTTTGAGGCGTTGTTTAGCTGCAATATACAAGTGAGAGTAGCCGACTTAAATTATGGTAATCACTTAAGTAATGACCGCGTTTTGAGTTATTTTCACGAAGTTAGAGTTTTATGGCTGAGCCAAAATAATCTTAGTGAGCTAGACGTGGGTGGTTGTGGCCTTATTATGACCGGTGCTAATGTGGAATATCTTCAGCAAGCACATTTGCATCAACAGCTCACCTTAACATTGGGCCTACGTGAGGTAGGTAAGGTACGCTTCACTATCATATATCAACTTTGCGACAGCCAAACCAACCATGTAATTGCCTTAGGTGAAACTCATATGGGCTGCTTTGATTATCAAAACCAAAAGCCTACCAGAGCGCCTCAGTCTTTATTAGACATCTTCACCCACTCTAAGATGTAGGCAACGTATCAGTGCTTAGTCAAAGTAAGCATAGCAGTATGTAATAGGCTCCAAGCCACTTTTTTGGGCGGTGCACTTTTGACATTCTTGAGCTAAGGATACCCTAGAGAATTTATTACAATTAGCACACTTGGCTTTTTCAGCCATTTGCCACTGCAGGCCTGGAAACTCTTGCCAGCGCTTGCCCAAACTTAAGATCACCTGCCCTTTTAGCAAATCTCCTGCTTGATAGCGCCCTACAATGATTTTAATGCGTTGACCTACTGCTCTTTTGCGACGTTCTTCTTCCACCTGCGCTTGATCTGGCGCCGTATGCCTGGCTAGAATGCTCATGGTGTCAGCCATGCCTTGTTGCTGCTTGGCGAAGTGCTTAAGAGCATGTTCAAGCTGGGCATCACGCCCTAAAGGAATGCTATAGGCTAAAAGGTCTGGGTCCCAATGGCCTCCTGCAAGGTGCAAAGATTCCATCAAATCTATACTGTGATCACCATACAAACGTAAGTCGTTGGCGGTGGTAATCAATTCATAGCCAATAGGCAAATAGTTAAGCAGTGCCTTGCTAATGCCTGTGTCAATTTGGGTGTCATTATCATCAAACCAATCACTCATTACCTTACTCCCACTTACTCCTTGCCTTACCCTCTGCCTTTTATAGACTATGCAGGTATCTTTGTACTTTATATTATTCTATGTCGTCATAACCATCGTAGCTATGCACTAAGTCTTCAAAGCGAGTGTACTTACCAATGAAGGCCAAACGAGAAGTGCCTATGGGGCCGTTACGTTGTTTACCAATAATAATTTCAGCCTTGCCTTGATCTTCACTATCTTCGTTGTACACTTCATCTCGATAGATAAACATAATAAGGTCAGCGTCTTGCTCTATGGCTCCAGATTCACGTAAGTCTGAGTTTACAGGGCGTTTATTTGGACGGTTTTCTAAGCTACGGTTAAGCTGCGATAGGGCAATTACTGGGCATTTAAGCTCTTTAGCTAGGGCTTTCAATGAGCGTGAAATTTCAGAAATTTCTGCAGTACGACCTTCGGTATGACCTTTAATTTGCATCAGCTGCAGGTAATCAATCATGATCATACCTACACTGCCATGCTCACGAGCTATACGCCTTGCTCTAGTGCGCATTTCCGTTGGGCTTAAGCCTGCACTGTCATCAATATATAACGGCTTATCTTTGAGTAAATTTACTGCACCTGTAAGCTTTGGCCAATCATCTTGCTCTAATTTACCAGTACGCATGCGAGTGGCATCAATGCGGCCAAGAGAAGACAACATACGCATCATCAGCTGCTCGGCGGGCATTTCCATACTAAACACCAATATGGGTGCATCACCTACGATGGCAGCATTTTCTACGATATTCATGGCAAAAGTGGTTTTACCCATAGAGGGACGACCGGCAATAATAATTAAATCAGACTTTTGCATACCTGCTGTGCGGTTATCTAAGTCTGTAAAACCTGTACTGATACCTGTAATGGCACTGTCTGAACGAAATAATAGATCAATACGCTCTACTGCACCTTTAAGAATAGGGTTTACATATTGTGGGCCACCTTCTTTTGGGCGTGCCTCAGCAATTTCAAACACTTTACGTTCAGCTTCATCTAATACATCATCAGATGAGCGACCTTCTGTATGAAAAGCAGATTCAGCAATATCATTAGCAACACCAATGAGCTGACGTAAGATAGCTCTTTCTCGCACGATATTAGCGTAGGCGGTAATGTTAGAAGAGCTGGGAGTGTTTTTTGCTAGCTCACCTAGATAGCTTAGCCCACCTGCATTAGCAAGCTCATCAATGCGACTTAGCTCTTCTGACAAGGTGATCACATCAATGGGCCTAGAATCACCCACAAGCTTGGTCATTACTCTAAAGATAAGCCGATGGTCTTGGCGGTAAAAGTCTACCTCTGCAACAGCTTCAGACACTCGATCCCATGCCATTTCATCCAACATTAAGCCACCTAGCACAGACTGCTCTGCCTCTAACGACTGAGGTGGTACTTTAAGCGCATCAAGTTGTGGGTCTGACTTGAGTAAATGTGAAGCTGGCTGCATGTGATTTCTGTTTTATAAGCTAGATATTACCCATGATAACCTTTACTACAGGCACAAAAAAGCCCCTTTAACGGGGCTTTTTAAGATTGTGCTATTAGGTCGCTATGCGCGCCATGGCAAAGGCCTAAGGCCTATAGCAATGGCAGCAAGAGCAATCTACTCAGCAACAAGTGTTACAGTCACTTCAATAGTGATATCACTATGAAGCTGGATAGCAACAGCTGTGTCGCCTAGGGCGCGCAATGAGCCTTCAGGTAAACGCACTTCAGTCTTATCAATGGCATGACCAGCAGCCACAATAGCAGTAACGATTTCGTTAGTGCCGATAGAACCAAACAGCTTACCTTCCTCACCAGCGTTAGCAGCAATAGTAACAGTTAAGTCACCAATGGCATCAGCACGGGCTTGTGCAGCAGCTAGCTTTTCAGCAGCAGCAGCTTCAAGCTCTGCACGACGAGCTTCAAAAGCTTCAACGTTAGCTTTGTTGGCAGGTACAGCTTTGCCAGTTGGAATTAGGAAGTTACGTCCATATCCAGCTTTAACAGCAACAGTGTCGCCCAATGCGCCTAACTTACCAATTTTTTCAAGCAGAATTACATTCATGTTTAATTCCTTAATTTGCTCAACATGTATACATGAAGAGTCTTATTCTATTTTTTTTACCCTAACTGGCAAACGCTGCCTTAAATTGAACACGCTGTCCAAAGTGGCTAGCAAAGCTAGCAGTGTAAAGACCAATTCGCCTAGCATTACAAACCCTAAGTAGGTTGCAATTAGCCAAACACGGCCTAATTTCAATTGCTCGACCAAACCATGCACTAGTGCTAAGCCTGTAAATAATAATGGTATTGATAATACAAACAGCCATTGTGTCATATCGGTAATATTGCCTAAACCAAATACGGCAAAAGCAAGTGATCCCGTAAGCCATAGTGGCAAACGCAGTTGATGGAACTCACTTTGAAAACCACCTGGGTTATACAAAGCCGCCTGCCACCAACGTGACAGCACCACACAGGCTAATAATATAGCCATGTGCACAGCACCTAACAAACCCTCCATGAGAGATTGTATTTGTACTTTATCAACACCTTCTGCCTGAAGCGAAATACCTGCTTCGGCAAAAGCTGTCATTACATCTTGCAAGTAGCTTACCAAAATAGGCATCGATGCTGCTGCAGCTAAAATGCTGGCAACTAACACATAAGCCCAATTGGCGCTGTAGCGTAAAACGCTGGCCAAACCTGCTACCCCAATTAAGGTTAAAGCAGGGGTTGGATCACCTCCACTCCACCAAACTATGGCAGGTAGTAGGCTCCACATAAAAACACTGGCACCGGCTTGATAACCTTTTCGCAAGATTACCAACGCCAAAATTGCCGCACTTACCCAAAACAACACAGGAATAATGGCAAATAACACTGCAACTAAAGTTGCCTGTTTATTACCACGCATGGCGTATTGAGCTAGTTTGCGCATAATGTTAATACGATTTACTGATGAGCGTCAGTGTATGGCAACAATGCAACGTAACGAGCGCGCTTAATAGCGGTAGAAAGCTGACGCTGGTAGCGTGCTTTGGTACCGGTAATACGGCTAGGTACAATCTTGCCAGTTTCAGATACATAGCCTTTTAAAACTTCAATATCTTTGTAATCAATTTGAGTCACGCCTTCGGCAGTGAAACGACAGTACTTACGACGACGAAAAAAACGTGCCATGGTCAATATCTCCAGTTAATTATTCAGCTGCAGCTTCAGCTACAGGTGCTTCTTCGGCTTGAACTTCTACTTCAGGAGTTTCGGCACGAGGGGCGCGTTCTTGACGACGACGGTCTTCACGGCTTTCAGCAGCTTTAACAGGAGAGTCACCAGTTTCAGCAGCTTTCATACGTACAACCATGCTACGGATTACGGCATCGTTGTAACGGAAGTTACTGTCTAGCTCGTCTAATGCAACATTTGAACATTCAACGTTCATAAGTACATAGTGAGCTTTGTGGATTTTGTTTATTGGGTATGCCAAGTGGCGACGGCCCCAATCTTCTAAACGATGAACAGAACCACCATCAGCTTCAATAGTCGTGGTGTAACGCTCGATCATAGAGGGTACTTGTTCGCTTTGGTCTGGGTGGACCAAAAAGATAATTTCATAATGACGCATTGCTGCTCCTTATGGGTTAAATAGCCTTAAGCATGAAGTAATTCGTTATTGAACGACCACCTTAAAGCAAGGAGAAAAAATCACACATAGAAATGTGATGGCGCATTATACGTAAACTTCCCACAAGGCACAAGCCAAGACATTTTAACCACTTACCTAGCAGCCCTAAAACTAGATTGAAAAGATCAAACATTATTAATTAACACCGTCTTTTTCGGGACTAGGACTGTGGCTACTGCTATATTAGACTCCATAACTCAAAGGCTCGGTTACGCTAGTCTCTTTTTGGCTCTTGCTAAGCTATGCCACACTAATATTTTATGGAAACAAACTATGTGGAATATCTACTTATCTGGTGAAATACATACAGACTGGCGTGAGCAAATTATTAGCCGCTGTAAAGATCTCAACCTTCCTGTAAATTTTTCATCAGCCTGTACTGATCACGAAGCCAGTGATGCAGCAGGTGATCATCTAGCAGATACAGCGACGAGCTTTTGGCGTGACAACCAATCAGCCAAAGTAAATGCTATTCGCACCAAAAACCTCATCGCCCAAGCCGATATTGCTATTATTAGATTTGGTGACAAATACAAACAATGGAACGCTGCTTTTGATGCAGGTTACTGCGCTGCGATGGGTACGCCCTTTATTACCTTACATAGTGAAGACATTATTCATCCACTAAAAGAAGTCAATGCGGCTGCCATGGCCTGGGCTACAGATGTTGAGCAAGTCATCACCACCCTAAAACACGTTACCCAGTAGCCACGAGCACTCCATTAATGAGCAAAAAAACCAGCAACTTAGGCACTAAACCTGTAATTGGGTTATTTTTTGGCATGGCTGCACCTATCGCTGTGGGCATGATGGTGCATGGTCTTTACAATGTAGTGGATGCTATTTTTGTAACTCGCGTGATCGGTGTTGATGCTATGGGTGGTATTTCCATTGTATTTCCTATTCAGATGTTTATTTTTGCTTTGGCCACGCTAGTGGGTAGTGGCATGGCATCTATTGTAGCTAGGCAACTAGGTGCTAAGCAGGATGATAAGGCCAACACCACAATCGATATGGCTTTTCGCTTAGGCCTAAGCCTAGCTATAGTGATTACTGTTGGAATCTATTTAAACATTAATTCCTTGCTGCATTTTTTAGGCGTTTCTGACGCCTTGTGGCCATACGCATATGACTACCTAATGCCTTTAGTGTTACTTAGCTTTCCTATCGTATTAGTGAGCAGCGTTCCTAGTGACTTGCTCAGAGCCGAAGGCAAAGCTATGCTCATGATGATAGGCATGGTGTCATCAGCTGTGCTTAATATCATATTAGATGCTGTGTTTATCTTCGTGCTAGAAATGGGCGTAGAGGGTGTCGCTTACGCCACTATATTGTCTCAAATCTTTGCAGCAATGGTGATGCTTTACTTCATTTTAGGTGGAAAAACACAGCTAAAATTGCGCCCCTTTGCCTACAAAATGGACTGGCCTGTTCTTAAAGACATTACTGTTTTGGGTATACCTATATTGATTTCACACGCTGGTGTATCACTATTTATTGGCTTAACCAATTACAGTGTCACCCAATTTTCTGAAGTAAATAGTGACTTGTATGTGAGTGCTTACGGCTTAATTGGCCGCTTAATGATATTTTTCATATTGCCAGCTATTGCTATGACGATCTCTTTTCAGACCATAGCAGGCTATAACTACGGTGCCAAACACTACGATCGAGTCTTGGAAACTATAAAAGTAGGGGTCACGGCAAGCCTATGCTATGGATTAGGTGTAAGCGCTATAATGCTTTTTATTCCTCACCAAATTATTGGTATTTTCACCCAAGACCAAGCATTGTTAGCCACTACAGCTGGTATCGCTTTTTGGTCCTTCTTGTTGTTCCCACTATCCAATACACACAGCGTCATTAGCTCACTGTTTCAAGCCTTAGGTAAAGCACGCCAAGCTATTTTCTTATCGTCCTTAAGAATATACCTTCTGCTGATACCTGCTTTACTTATACTACCCAAAATTTATGGCATTGAAGGTATTTGGTATTCATTCCCACTAGCAGATGCTATAGCCTTTGCTGTGGTGGTATATTTTGTATTTCGTGAACGAAGTAATCTCATAGGTTTAAATCTAGCGTCCAAGGCACACGCTCAAGCAGACCAGACAAACCAAACACAAAAAGTAGCGTAGATAAGGCAACTGGGAGTTTAAATGGTTATCATCATATTATGGATATTAGGCATTTTTATTATTGCCATGTTGATAAAAACACTGCTTCAAAGGGCATCTATAACAGGCAAACCTTTGCTACTCTTAATGACCACTGTGGTGATTTTATTGGCAGCTTTGGCTTTGATTTTAAGTGGATTATGGCCTGTGGCCATGAGTTTACTAGGCGGGTTAGCGGTCTATGGCAGACCTATTTTAAGAGCTTTTGGGCTATGGCAAACGGTTAAACGTTTCAGAAAACCCAATGCGAACTCTAATTCTAATGCTAACAATCCTTCCCAAAGCACAGTATCCATGGACAAAGCTCAGGCAAGGAAGATATTAGAAGTAGAAGCCAATGCAAGTAAAGAGGACATCATCATGGCCCACAAACGCTTGATGGCAAAAAATCATCCTGATAAAGGTGGCAGCACCTATTTGGCTAGCCAAATAAATCAGGCAAGAGATATGTTACTTAACGAGTAAAGTGCAAAAAAGCCTAGCTACGCTGGCGAACTGCTTCAAATAAACACACCCCTGCAGCAACAGATACATTAAGACTACTCACCTCACCTTTCATGGGTATTTTAACGAGTTGATCACACCCTTCACGGGTTAAGCGGCGCATACCTTCACCTTCGGCGCCCATCACTAAGGCCATATTGCCCTTAAGATCGGTTTGGTGAATGTGAGAAGTAGCCTCACCTGCAGTGCCTGTGATCCAAATACCTGCATCTTGCAGGGTTTTGAGACACCGCGCTAGGTTGGTCACCTGCACAAAAGGAATACTCTCTGTTGCACCACATGCTACTTTACTTACTGTGCTATTGAGTGAGGCTGATTTATCTTTAGGGGCAATAACAGCATGCACGCCAGCTGCGTCTGCTGTGCGCAGGCACGCCCCTAAATTATGTGGATCTGTGATGCCATCTAAGATCAACAAAAATGCAGGCTCGGTAAGGTCTTCTAACAACTGTGTTAAAAAATGCTCATCCTTCACTGGACTTGGAGTGCATCCGGCCACTACGCCTTGGTGGCGACCGTTCACTTTATTATCCAAGTCTCGACGAGGCATTATATGACATTCAATACTCTGCTCATCTGCCAGCGCCTTCACTTGCTTTAAGCGTTGATCATCACGGCCTTCTTGAAACCAAATTTCTTGCACGCGTTCTGGGTTACGCTGCAGCTTGGTTTGCACAGCATGGATGCCAAAAACGTATTCGATGTTAGCCATAATTAATGCATCTCGATGTGTCTATTACGAAGCAGCTTTCTTGCGTCGAGCCGTGCGTGGCTTACCAGGTGTTTTAGCAGGCTTGCCCTTTTGATCAAACAAAGGGGTGTCAGCTTTTGCATCAGCATCCACCTTTTTAGACTTAGCCTTGGGCTTAGACTTCGGTTTAGATTTGGGCTTAGATTTTGGTTTTGGTGGCGTATCAGCCAATTCAAAATCAATTTTCTTTTCATCCAGATCTACCCGAACCACTTGCACTTTAATGGTATCGCCTAAACGGAAACTTTTACCACTGCGCTCACCTTGAAGGCGGTGCTTTGCTGCGTCAAAGTGATAATAGTCACCTGGTAACGCACTGATATGCACAAGGCCTTCTACATAAACGTCGGCCAACTCTACAAACAAACCAAAACTTGTAACGGCATTAATAGTGCCATGGAAGTAATCGCCAATATGACCTTGCATGTATTCGCACTTAAGCCATCCCTCTACATCCCAAACAGCAGCATCAGCGCGACGCTCAGCCATTGAGCAATGCTCGCCTAACACGACTACATCGGCTGTAGAGTATGGATACCAAGGCGCTTGAGGCTGTTTTTGTGTTGCCTTAATACGCTTCACATAACGGCTTGAGCGTTTGCTCTGGATGACACTACGTATAGCACGATGCACCATTAAGTCAGGGTAACGGCGAATAGGTGAAGTGAAATGAGCGTAGGCATCGTAACCTAAACCAAAGTGACCTTCGTTTTCTGGAGTATATACCGCCTGGCTTAGTGAGCGCAGCATGACTGTTTGCACTAGGTGTGCATCTGGCCTTCCTTTAATAGAACTCAACAATGTTTGGTAGTGCTTTGGCTTTGGGTCTTCTCCACCTGGCAAAGAAAGACCCATTTCACCTAAAAATCCACGCAAATTTTCCAGCTTGCTAGGCTTTGGGCCCTTATGGACACGAAACAATCCATCCAACTTATGCTTTGCTAAAAACTTAGCTGTACTTACGTTAGCTGCCAACATGCACTCTTCGATCAACTTATGCGCATCGTTACGATGCACAGGGACTATGTCATCGATTTTACGGTCTTCCCCAAAAACAATACGTGTTTCTTGGGTTTCAAAATCTATCGCACCACGAGCATCACGAGCCAAACGCAAAGCAGCATAAAGTTTATGTAGCTGGTCTACTGGGTCCACAACGTGCTGATACTCTTTACGCAAAGCTGCACATTGATCATCAGCTGAATCTAACATTGCACCCACTTTGGTGTAAGTTAAGCGCGCATGGGAGTGGATCAAGCCTTCGTAAAATTCATATCCAGTTAGCTTCCCCTTGGAGCTAATGGTCATTTCACACACCATCACCAAACGATCAACATGGGGGTTTAATGAACACAACCCATTAGAAATGGCTTCTGGCAACATGGGAATAACGCGCTCAGGAAAGTACACTGACGTGGCACGTCTATGAGCTTCTGTATCTAAGGCTGTTCCGCTGCGAACGTAGTGACTTACATCAGCTATAGCAACATATAAGCGCCAGCCACCTAAGGTTCTTTTACGACAATAGACCGCGTCATCAAAGTCACGCGCGTCTTCACCATCAATGGTGACAAAAGGCATAAGACGCAAATCTATACGATCTTGCTTATCTGCCTCTGTCACTTCTGGCGCTAGCTGAGCCGCTTCATTGCTAGTCTCTAAAGGCCACTCATGAGGTATTTCGTGGGTTCGAATAGCCACATCAATTTCCATACCCGGAGCCATGTGCTCACCCAAAATCTCAGCGACTTCGCCTACAGCTTGATTGCGCTTATTGGGCTGGTGGGTAATACGCACTGTGACATACTGGCCATGCTTAGCTTGTAGGATGTTATCACTGGATATGAGGATATCTTGGCTTATACGTTGATTATCTGGACGTACAAAACAAATACCATTTTCCTTAGTCAAACGACCCACTACTTGGTGCGTATTATGTTCGGTAACCTCAACTATAGCGCCTTCGCTACGGCCTTTACGGTCTATTCCAGTAATACGAGCCAAAGCTTTATCACCATCAATCACAGCGCGCATTTGGCGATGGCTCAGAAATAGATCATCACCACCTTCATCGGGCTTTAGAAAACCAAAACCATCACGGTGGCCAATAATGCGTCCGTGTATAAGGTCCATTTTTTGAATGGCTCCGTAAGCGCCTTTGCGGTCACTTATCAGTTGTCCATCACGCTCCATAGCACGCAAACGACGGCGCAGTGCTTCTACGTCCTCTGCTTCAAACAAAGCAAGTTCAAAACTTACCTGCTTTAATGTTGCTGGGCCGCTACGGTCACGTAAGTGATCCATAATAAATTCACGGCTGGGAATAGGGTTATCGTACTTCTGCGCCTCACGCTGAGCGTGTGGATCGTCGATTTGTGTCATTTTTTCCTAGGTGCCAAAAGGATGGCGTTTAACAATTGTTTCAATTCGATCTGGACCAGTAGATATGATATCTACTGGCGCTTCAATCAACACTTCAATGCGGGCTATATAGGCCATCGCTGCAGCAGGCAATTGTGCTTCTGTCTGCGCGCCTACAGTGGACTCTGTCCAACCCGGCATAGTTTCGTAAATAGGAGTAACGGCTGCAAAACCTTCAGCGTCACTTGGGCAAGAAACTTCATTGCCATTTGCATCGTGGTAAGCCACGCACAATTTAATTTCATCCATGCCATCCAATACATCCAGCTTAGTCAGACAAATACCTGACACACTGTTAATCTGAATCGCATGCTTAAGAGCCACTGCATCAAACCAACCACAACGACGCGGACGACCTGTAGTAGCACCTAGTTCATGACCACGATTAGCAAGACCTAAACCAATGTCATCAAATAATTCTGTTGGGAATGGACCACTACCAACACGGGTAGTGTATGCCTTAGTAATACCTAATATGTAATCTAAGTAAAGTGGGCCAAAGCCAGAGCCTGTAGCAGTGCCTCCGGCTGTCGTGTTTGACGAGGTCACGTATGGATAGGTGCCATGATCGATGTCTAGCAAGGTGCCTTGGGCACCTTCAAATAATATATCAACACTTGCACGGCGTAAGTCATGAATTTCAGCAGTCACGTCGGTAAACATGTCCTTGATTTTTTCAGCTTGAGCCAATGCAGTTTCTAATACTTCGTTGTAATCTAGAGGCTTTACACGGTAGAAATTTTGTAATACAAAATTGTGATAAGTCATCACTTCTTTAAGCTTTACTGCAAAGCGCTGTGGGTCTAGCAAATCACCCAAACGCAAACCGCGACGCGCTACCTTATCTTCATAGGCAGGTCCGATGCCACGACCTGTGGTGCCAATCTTTTCTTCACCACGAGCTAACTCTCGCGCTTGGTCTAGAGCAACATGGTAAGGTAAAATCAAAGGGCAAGCTGTGCTGATGCGCAGACGCTCACGCACGGGTATACCACGAGCTTCTAACTCGCCCATTTCCTTTAGCAAGGCATCCATAGCAACAACTACACCATTGCCGATAAAACAGGTCACTGTATCACGCAAGATACCAGAAGGGATCAAATGCAAAACTGTTTTTTCACCTTCAATTACTAACGTATGGCCTGCGTTGTGACCGCCTTGAAAACGTACCACTGCCGTGGCCTGATCGGTGAGTAAATCAACGATCTTACCTTTGCCTTCATCACCCCATTGGGTGCCTAAAACGACGACATTCTTACCCATAATAATTTGCTCTAGTTTATGTTGCTGTACGTAAAATCACGCTAATATAAAACTTACTCTGCTGGGACGATCTTCCAAGCATTATTTTGCCAAACCAATTGGCGAGAGCATTCTTTTGAGGCTGCGCTATGCGCTAACTGTGCCACCAAACGCTCACCCTCCAAACGGAGTTTTGACTGCACCTGCCATAGGCTTTGGCGCTGTTCATTAGTTAAAGTAGCCTCTACTGGCATAGCAATAGCATCAGACTCTATACAAAGCACTTCCGAAAGTTCTGATAATACTTTTAGGTCTGCACTAAAGCCTGTCGCAGGACGGGCTCTACCAAATACCTTACCGATATCATCATAACGGCCACCTTTGGCGATTGCTTGACCAAAGGCTGGTGTTAATGCAGCAAAAACCACGCCTGTGTGATATTCATAACCGCGCAGCTCTGCCAAATCAAAGTATAAGGTAACCTGTGGGAAGCGCTCGCTCACCGCTTTTGCCAAGCTACGTAAATACTCAATGGCATCTGTCACTTCTTGGCACACATGACCAAATAGCTGCCCTGCTTTATCTAGGACGCTAGCCTCGCCATATAACCGAGGCAATTGTGAAAATATTGCTTTAGCCTCATCAGTTAAGTCCATCGCTGAAACTAAGGCGTCTATATCAGCTACCGCTTTACTTTGCAGTAGGTTAAATAATTCTCTTTCATCATCATCTGCTAAACCCAATGCACTAACTAAGCCTCGGTAAATACTCACGTGGCCCAAGTCTAGAGTAATAGGGTGTTTGATACCGACACTGGTTAGGGTCTCTAACATCAGACTAATTACTTCAAGATCGCTGTCTATGCCAGCATGACCATATAGCTCCGCACCCACCTGCAGGGGGCTGCGCGAAGCCAAAGGGTTAGCTGCACTGGTATGTAATACTGTATTGGAGTAGCACAAACGATTGATACCATCGCAATCTATGCTATGGGCATCGATACGAGCGACTTGAGGTGTGATGTCTGCCCTAATACCCATAGTGCGACCCGTTTTTTGATCGATCACCTTAAAGGTGGCTAAATCTAAGTCGTCGCCCGTGCCAATCAGCAACGAGTCAATGTATTCAATAAGCGGCGGCATCACCAAATCGTAGCCCCATGCTTGATAAAGGTCTACCACAGTACGGCGAAGGCCCTCTATACGAGCAGCTTCTGGAGGCAAAACTTCTTTTACTCCATCAGGTAATAACCAACGATTCGCACGACTCATGTGAGTTCCTGTTCCCCATAAAATTGCATTATATCAACTAACCAAAAGCAGACAAAATAGCCCTAAAAGCATACTTATTAAGCCTAAAATACGCATATTTCGGTCACTTATCTGACCCAACTGAGCCACCATTTTACGCCATCTTTGTGGGTATAAAAAAGGTAACACACCTTCCAATATGAGCATCAAGCAAAAAGCCACCAACAGGTGTTGCATCATTTCACTCATGGATTTCTACTAATATTTCAAACACAAAAAAACCGAGCATCATACAGCCCTTCTCGGACCCTACTTCTCGGTTGCTCGATTGTACTCCTTTTAGCCGCAAATGACCACCGCCACGGCTCAAAAATCAACCACTAAAAAGGGCCCCAAAGGGCCCCTTTAATCATGATTTTACTTAAACCAAAAGCTTACTTTAACGTAGACTGGTTCATATACTTGAAGAACTCACTATCAGGCTCTATCAGCATTACATCACCACCAGCACCAAAAGTTTTACGGTAGGCATCTAAGCTACGGTAGAAACTATAGAATTCTGGATCTTGGTTAAAGGCAGCTGCATAGGTTGCAGCAGCAATAGCATCGCCATCACCACGCACAAGCTCCGAATCACGATAGGCATTCGCCTCTATGATGGTTTCTTGACGATCTGCATCGGCACGAATACCTTCGGCAAGCTCCTTACCTTGAGAGCGAAGCTCACGAGCTTCACGCTCACGCTCTGTGCGCATGCGGCCGTAAACAGATTCACTCACTTCTGCAGGCAAATCAATACGCTTAACGCGCACGTCAATTACTTCGATACCCATGTCTGCTTTAACTACCTCATTAAGCTCTAACAGAAGCTCAGACATCAGATCATCACGCTCACCAGAAACAACTTCGGTCAACGTGCGCTCACCAAACTGATTACGCAAGCCCGTATCTACACGAGACGCTAACAACTTAGACGCTGTAAACTCATCACCTGATGTTGCAGTATAGAAGTCAGCCACATTGAAAATACGCCACTTAACAAAAGAATCTACGATAAGCGCTTTTTTCTCTAACGTTAAGTAACGCTGCGGGCGGGCATCCAAGGTAAGCACACGTGCATCAAATACACGCACTGTGTTTACAAATGGAATTTTCACGTGGAGGCCAGGCTGAATGTCAAACGACACAACCTCACCAAACTTAAGCATAATTGCACGCTGCGTTTCCTTCACTACAAACAGTGAAGAAGAAGCGACAAGGAGTGCCACAAATAGGCCGATTAAGGTCACTAAAGTACGAGTAGCCATATTAACGAGACTCCCTTGAAGCTGAAACATCTTGCGTTAGCTGCTGAATCACACGGTTGGTAATTTCATCCACCATACTGGAAGAAACCTTACCACCAGTGCCCGTTGCTGCGCGCAAAGACTGGTTCTGCATTAGCTGATCTAAAGGTAATACCATCATATTATTACCACCTTCAACGTCTACCATCACCTTAGAGGCGTTGGAAAGTACATCTTCCATAGCCACAATATAAAGACGCTCACGAGTTACTTCCGGAGCTTTTTGGTACTCTGCAAGTAGCTTAGTGAAACGCGTAGCCTCACCTTCAGCACGGGCAACTACCTGAGCACGATAGGCTTGCGCTTCTTCAGCTACACGCTGTGCACGACCACGAGATTCTGGCACGATACCGTTAGCATAAGCCTGGGCTTCGTTCTTCACTCGTTGCTCATCTTCACGTGCCTTGATGACGTCATCAAACGCATCTTGTACTTGCGAAGGCGCAGCTGTGTTTTCGATGTTAACCTTAATGACTTCTAGGCCAGTTTTGTAATCATCTAGCAGATTCTGCAATCGACTCTCTACATCTAGCGCAAGAAGTGCACGACCTTCGGTCAACACTGAGTGCATTTCTGAGCCGCCTACTACATGGCGCAAAGCACTTTGTGTAGCTTGTAATAAGCTATCCTCTGGACTCTTGACTTCTAACAAGAAGCTTTTAGGATCAGACACAACATATTGAACCGATAAGCCTACTTCAACAATATTTTCGTCTTCTGTAAGCATTAAGGCGCGGTTTTCAACGTTACGCACTGCTGTGACGTTAACTTTAGTCACGCTGTCAAATAAGGGCGGGTTCCAGTGCAAACCTGGCTGCACAGTTTCACTGTACTTACCAAGACGCAAAACTACGGCTCGCTCTTGCTGGTCTACTGTATATAAGCCCATTGCGGCCCATAAAACTAAGACGATAGTAGCACCAAAAAGGATAATTTTACCTGTAGGCGCTGGGGTATTGCTACCGCCTGAGCCAGAGGTGTTTTTATTACCTGAACCGCCAAATAAGCCACTGATTTTCTCAATCATCTTATTTAACGCTTCATCTAGATCTGGTGGTCCCTGATCTTGTCCGTTCGGGCGGCGATTGCCACCCCATGGATCTTGGTCTTTACCGTTATTACCCGGTTCATTCCAGGCCATAAACTTCTCCTGATTATTGAAATTATAAAACTGTTATAAGTCCCATGGGTTGGCTGGCTGGCCTACGAAAGGCGTTGCATCCATTCCTATACGACTTAATGCTTGTAAAAAATCTCGCTTTTGTAAGCGCACGTCCAATACCATATGGCCCTGATCGTTAACATCTTCTTTTTCTACGGCGTCTAACGCATAAAGTTGGGCTCTAAGGTTACCAAACTGAGGCTCTAGCACAATTTGCTGAGCAAAAATTTCGCCCCCTAAGCGCTCACTAATGGCTTGCACCAAAAGCTCGACCCCATCGCCTGTTAAGGCGCTTAGCCAAACTCTTCTTGGCACGCCAAATCCATCACGGTCAATACGTGCTGGGCAGTCTTGGAGCATATCAATCTTGTTGTAAACTAACAAATAGGGCAAATCATCAGCACCAATTTCTTTGAGTACAGACTCCACTTCTTCTATATTGTCATCACGCTTTTCATCATTGGCATCCACCAGATGAAGTAACAATGTAGCCTCTGCTGTTTCTTGTAATGTAGCGCGAAAGGCATCCACAAGCTTATGTGGCAAATGACGAATAAAGCCCACAGTGTCTACTAAGATAGTGGGGCCTACATCTTTAATTTCAAGACGTCTAAAAGTGGGGTCTAAAGTGGCAAACAATTGATCGGCTGCATACACCTGCGCAACTGTGACCTGATTGAACAAGCTAGACTTGCCTGCGTTGGTATAACCCACCAAAGAGATAGTGGGTATTTCCGCACGCCGGCGCGCACGACGCCCCTGCTCACGTTGCTTACGCACTTTACCTAAACGCTTCAAAATAGTGTTGATACGTACGCGCAATAAGCGCCTATCTGTTTCTAGCTGTGTTTCCCCAGGGCCTCGAAGACCAATTCCACCTTTTTGGCGCTCTAAGTGAGTCCAGCCTCTTACCAACCGCGTAGACATGTGTTCTAACTGAGCTAGCTCAACTTGCAACTTACCCTCGTGGGTACGGGCGCGCTGGGCAAAAATATCAAGAATCAAACCGGTTCTATCTAACACTCTGCACTGCAGCTCAAGCTCTAAATTTCTTTCTTGGCCTGGGCTTAATGCATGATTAAAGATAACGATTTCAGCGCCATTTTGTTCTACGGCTAACTTAATTTCTTGTACTTTACCTGAGCCTACATAGGTTTTTGGATGAGGTGTTGCTCGTGAGCCACCTATAATTAATAGGGGATCTGCACCGGCTGAATAAACCAGCTCTTTTAATTCGTTAGCATCTTCACGCTCTCCTTCTTGGCCCATTTCTAAATGGACAAGGATTGCACGTTCGCCTGATTCATGACGTTCAAAAAACAAAGCAATAACCTAAATCAAAGCGAGCACCTAGAGGTGCTCGTTGGGGTTCACGAAAATTAAACAGATTATTCCTGCTCATCTTCTTCGGCAGGCATTTTAACGGGCCTTGATGGCACAACCGTTGAAATAGCATGCTTATACACCATTTGTGAAACAGTGTTTTTTAGCAAAATAACAAATTGATCAAAGGACTCTATTTGTCCTTGCAGCTTAATGCCGTTAACTAAAAAAATTGAAACAGGCACCCGCTCTTTGCGCAATACATTTAAGTAAGGGTCTTGTAAAGTTTGCCCTTTTGACATGGTAACTCCTTGTGTCATTGATCTAACTTTAGAGTAAAGCTAGAAATATAATCCTGCGTAAATATGCTAAAACTTGCAAGGCGTTTTACGCCTCCTTTACGCTACCGCTCTATTCTATCGAATAATTGCAAAACATTGAATGTTAATTTTGCATCTAGGCTATCAAAAGTGTGTAATTGTGGCCAGCTACGCAGCCAAGTGAGCTGCCTTTTGGCTAACTGTCTGGTCGCTACTATGCCTTTATGCTGCATAGTAGCGTAGTCATAATCACCACTTAGATGCTGCCACATTTGCCGATAACCAACACATCGCATAGAGGGTAAGTCTAAATGCAGATCCTTGCGAGCCATTAAAGACAGCACCTCTTGCTCAAAACCTTGCGCTAACATACTCTTAAAACGCTGCTCTATACGCTTGTGCAATACAGCCCTATCTTCTGGCCATACGCCAATGGAAGTGATTTGATACGGCAATTGTTGCTGTTTTTGCCTAGCCCAATGAGAAGTTAGCGTTTCCCCACTTAATAAAAAAACTTCCATCGCCCTAGTAATGCGCTGGGGGTCCGCTTGGTTGATTCGCGCCCCAGCTACAGGGTCAATTTCACACAAGCGATGATGCATTGCTAGCAGCCCATGGTCTTGTATTTCTTGTTCTAATTGTTCGCGCAATGTCGGCTCAGACGCCGGTAATGGCGCCAAACCTTCCATTAAGGCCTTGTAATACATCATCGTGCCACCTACCAACAAAGGCACCTTACCGCGCGCGGTGATTTGTGCCATAAGCTCTAGCGCATCAGCACGAAAGCAAGCAGCTGAATAGGCCTCAAGTGGGTCGCGTATGTTAATTAAGTGGTGGGGAGCTAGAGCTAAAGTTTGGGCGTCAGGCTTAGCACTGCCTATATTCATATCTTTGTAAATAAGTGCTGAGTCAACTGAAATGATTTCACATGCGCATCGCTGCACAAGCTCTACAGCCAGATCTGTTTTGCCTGCAGCAGTTGGCCCCATAAGAAAAATAGCGGGTGGCAACTGGGGAGCATCTAAATAGTTATCACTCACCAACTATTGCCCTCGCATGAATAGCTTGTCCAGATCTGGCAGGCTAACTTGCGTCCATGTAGGCCGCCCATGGTTGCACTGGCCACTGCGCTCTGTAATTTCCATATCTCGAAGCAAAGCGTTCATTTCTACATGGTTTAATCTTCTATTAGCTCGCACAGCACCGTGGCAAGCCATGGTGCCTAGCAGTTCATTATGGGCAGCTCGAATACGATCACTGCTGCCGTAAGTGAGAACATCAGCTAATACATCACGCACCAGCTGTTCTACGTTGGCATGTTGCAGCAAACTTGGCACCTGTCTCACCACTAAACTTTCCGCACCTGATCTGTCTATTACAAAACCCAGCTCAGTAAATAGCTCTTGCTGCGCTTCCACTTGGTCTGCTTCACGCGAGCTCACTGACATTGATATAGGCACTAATAAAGGCTGGGCCTTAATACCCTGTTGTGCCCATGAAGTTTTCATTTTCTCATACACTATACGTTCATGTGCTGCATGCATATCTACCACAACAAGGCCTTGAGCATTTTCAGATAAAATGTAAATACCGTGGAGCTGAGCCACAGCGTAGCCTAAAGGTGGCACCTCTCCTGCTTGAGCTACGCTGCCTATTAAGGAGCCTGATACAGCACCTGTATTACCATGTAAGTTGGCATACACCCTACTTTGTTCTTGTATCTGCGCAGGAGAATATTGACTTGACGCGCTGGGCCTCCACGACATTGGTGACATTGATGACGTAGGATTACCCGCCACTTGACCTAAGTCCACCTGCGTTTGCCCAGAAAATACTCCAGCTTGTAGCCCTTGAGGTTGTAATTGGGTGGGATCTTGCATGACCCCCAATTGCTCCACTGTCCCACCTGTGGGAATTTCTGGACGCACTTGAGCTAAGGTTTTATGCAAACTGCGGAAAATAAAGTCATGCACTAAGCGCCCATCACGAAAGCGAACTTCGTTTTTAGTAGGATGTACGTTTACATCTACACTGGCGGGCTCCAACTCTAAGTACAACACAAACGCTGGGTGACGACCATGGAACAGCACATCGCGATAGGCTTGGCGCACGGCATGCCCCACTAGCTTGTCTTTGACCACACGACCATTCACAAAGAAATACTGCAAATCCATTTGGCTGCGTGAGAAGGTAGGTAGGCCAACCCAGCCCCATAATCTTAATCCTGGCGCTTCCATTTCAATGTGCAAAGCTTGCTGCATAAATGCAGGGCCACATACGCTTGCTACACGTTTTTCTTGAGCAGACTGGGTGTCAGCTGGGCGTAAATTATGGATTACCTTTTGATTGTGCTTTAGGCTAAATGCCACGTCAAAGCGACTTAATGCCAAACGTTTTATGACTTCTTCTAGGTGACCAAACTCTGTTTTCTCGGTACGTAAAAACTTGCGCCTGGCTGGGGTATTAAAAAATAAATCCCTTACTTCCACTGTAGTACCCACTGGATGTGCAGCAGGTTGCAATTGAGCTGCCATGTCACGACCTTCGGTGATGACTTGCCAGGCACTATCTTGATCTTGAGTGTTTGAAGTAAGGATGAGCCTAGACACTGAGCTCACACTAGCTAAAGCTTCTCCACGAAAACCTAAGCTTTGTACTGATTCCAAATCTTCTAAACTGGCAATTTTACTGGTAGCATGGCGACTTAAAGCCAAAGCCAAATCTTGCTTATCAATCCCTGTGCCATTATCACGCACTCGCATCAGCTTTACGCCGCCTTGTTCCACGTCAACATCAATCTTGTTAGCTTGGGCATCAAGACAATTTTCTAACAACTCTTTAATCACTGATGATGGGCGCTCCACTACTTCGCCAGCCGCAATTTGGTTGGCTAGACGTGGGCTAAGTTGATGTATTTTAGAAGTCATTAGATACTCACAATCATAATGGGGCTTTCGTTTAGGTTGTTGGAATGATTAATTTTTTACCAACTTTTAATACAGATTTATTGGTCATCTTATTGACGCTTTGCAGGCGCTTAACACTGGTACCAAATCGCTGAGCAATAGCAGAAAGCGTATCTCCAGAAACTACCTTATAAGATATCTGTTTTCGCTTTGCCTCTACCACAGAGGCTACATAGGTATTGGCTATAGGATAGCTATAAAAATAGCTTTTTAAGCCTTTAAAAATAGCGGTGGCCATTTGCTTTTGATATGTTTTAGTGCGTAACTTTGCAGCTTCACCAGGGTTTGAAATAAACCCTGTTTCAACCAAGATTGAAGGAACATCTGGCGATTTGAGCACCACAAAACCTGCCTTTTCAACATGGTTTTTATGTAATTTAGCAATCTTACCTATGTTATTGAGTACCTCTTTGGCAACTCCAAGGCCTGCAGATTGGCTATAGTTCATCGACATATCGATTAAAGTCATGGCCACATCATCTTCTTTGTCTTCCAAGCTAATGCCACCAATACCACCAATTAAATCAGCTTCGTTTTCTTTTTGTGCTAATAAGCGCCCCATTTCACTTGAGGCACCACTAGAAGACAATATCCACACAGATGCACCTTTAGCTTTACTGTTTTTAAAAGCGTCCGCATGGATAGAGATGAAAAGATCAGCCTTAGCATTACGCGCTTTTTTAGTACGTCCTCTTAAGCTTATGTAATAATCACCAGTGCGGGTGAGTAAAGGCTCAAACCCAGGTTCCTTTTTGATCAATGCTTGCAATTCTTTGGCGATCCCTAGGACCACATGTTTTTCACGTAGCTTTTTACCACCGTATTTAGGCCCTAACGCTCCTGGATCTTCGCCTCCGTGGCCAGCATCAATAGCAATAATTATATCTCTTTGGCTATCTAGCAAAGACAAACTACTGAGCGTATTTTTTGGTTGTGACACTTTCGAGGGCGTTGAGGATTTAGCCGTTGGCACAGTTTTTTTCACTGCACCTTTAGTAGGTGTTGGCGTGGTGAGTTGATAGTTGGATAAATCTATTACTAAGCGGTGCCCATAACTCGCATTGGGAGGCAGGCTAAAAATTTTATGGCTAGTTTTATAAGCTAAATCCAACACTAAACGTAACTTATTACCGCTGCGCTGACTAGAGCGAACAGCACGTATAGGGCTGTTAGAAAAGTCCAATTTCGCCATCGATGTGGACAAAGTACTCTTGTCTATATCAATCACTAATCTATCTGGATTGGTCAGTGTGATTTTTTCAAAGGTGATCGCACCACTAATATCTAGCACTACCCGTGTATTATCTGGGGCGGGCCAAATGCGTATATTTTCTATTTCTGCAGCAATAGTAGCCGTTGAGAAATAGGTCAACAAAAGCAGCAATAAAACCCTCATGTATTGACCACATCTAAGCTGCGTATGATTTTATCGCCCCTATTTGTTTGCGACACAAAACACAGATTACGACCACGATCTAGGGCAGAAATAGTAATCACCACATCAGCAATGGGCAAATAACCCAAACCTTTATCAGGCCACTCAATTAAGTTAATAGCAGATCCATCAAAATAATCCCTAATGCCTAAATAATCTAACTCTTCTGGGTGCCCTAGGCGATAGAGGTCAAAGTGGTGGAGTTGTTGTTGGCCAAATTGATATGGCTCTACCAAAGTATATGTGGGGCTTTTAGTGGCTCCTATGTGGCCAAAATGGTTCATTACACCGCGCGTGAAAGTAGTTTTTCCCATACCCAAATCTCCCTGCAAAAACACCGTAACTGCTGTTCGCGCTGTCACAATCTGATCGCCTTGTGCTTCTTTGGGGATGGCATTTAGAGACTTTCCAAACTGCTTACCTAGAGCCACCATAGCGTCTTCGCCGTGGGCTTGTTGTTGATACTCTAGAAACATGAACTCAAAAACCTACACAATATATAATTTATCAAGGTGCAATATAGCCTAAAAGCATAATAAAAACCGCCTAGGTTATAGTATTTCATGGGTTTTTTTCATTTTTAGAGATTCAAGGGATTCGTCTAGGTTAGAATAACGCTTATGCCTACGCCAAATTCACCTACAGTTAACGTCACCCAAACCCTAACACCGCAAGAACTTGCGCAGTTATCTATGCAAATTAAGCAGTTGGCAGGCGAGTTTGGCTTTGCCGATTGCGGCATTACTGACACCGATAACGAAACTGCTGGCGAGCGATTAGAGCAGTGGCTAGATCTAGGCTACCAAGCAAACATGGACTACATGTCCAAACATGGCAGCAAGCGCTACCGAGCGAAGGAGCTAGTACCTGGCACTAAACGAATCATCTGCTTGCGTATGGATTATCTAGACCCTAAGCTAACCACTTTAAGTGCATTACAAGATGGCGAGCGCGCTTATATAGCACGCTACGCACTAGGCAGAGATTATCACAAGCTAGTGCGTAAACGACTAGCTCAACTTAGCAAAGCCATAGAAGCCTTAATAGGGCCCTTTGGTCATCGTGTATTTGTTGACAGCGCACCGGTACTAGAAAAACCCTTAGCTCAAAAGGCAGGCCTTGGTTGGCAAGGTAAACATACATTGCTCATTAATCGTAAACAGGGGTCATGGTTTGTGTTGGGCGAAATTTTTGTTGATTTACCTTTACCCATAGATGAGCCTTATCAAAAAGATCATTGCAGTCGCTGCGAATCCTGCATGAATGTGTGCCCAACCAATGCTTTTCCACAGCCGTACGTATTAGATGCCAATCGATGTATTGCTTACTTAACCATCGAGCACAGGGGCAGCATCGCAAAAGAATTGCGGCCTTTAATAGGCAATCGCGTATTTGGCTGTGATGATTGCCAACTTGCTTGCCCATGGAATCGGGCACCTGGCACCACTCAAGAAAATGATTTCAAACCTCGCCATGGTTTAGATCAAGCAAAACTGGCACAATTATTCCAATGGAGTGAGGAACAGTTTCTTGAACGCACCCAAGGCTCACCTATTAGACGGGCAGGCTTTGAAGGCTGGCAACGAAACTTGGCCATTGGGCTAGGCAATGGCCCAGCCACAACTAACAGTATACAAGCACTAGAAAACCAACGCGACAAAGCTACGCCTATGGTGGCAGAACATATTGACTGGGCTTTAAACCAATTATTAAAGCGTAAATCAAAAATAATACCCATCACTCCATTACCCTTGGCAGATCACTTAGGCCATAAATTAAAGCACTTGTTTTAAATATACCAGCGCTGTAAAGGCCTTTAAAAACAAGCTAGGGCAAAGTAAAATTTATTCGTGCTAAACTCAGAGATTACACTTAAAAGGTAGCTTTTGTTGTGACCCTCCCTAAATGTCTAAACGGTTTTTATGCTAGCCCAGTGGCTGCAAATACCGCAGAAAAATGGATCATTGGTGTTATTGGCCAGGATATTTTATTGGCTAATAACGCTGACATAAAAAGCAACCCGTTTATTGACTGTAATGTTGCACAACAGCTGGATGTTTTTTGCAAAAGAAAAATCACCCTTGGCCAATGGCTTTCTCGTGACTGCGAAGTTTGGGATTTAACACCCGAAGCTGACAGCACTGATGGTTTTAACACAGCGGTTCTTCGGGATTTACTGGCGATCGCAGGTGAAGAGGTTTTTTCTCTAGCCTGCAGAGCAGTACAGCTGTTAAATTGGCAGGACACTCACCGCTTTTGTGGTCGTTGCGGCCAGCCTAATCAAGCCACTCATAAAGAGCATGCTATGGTTTGTACAAGCTGCAACATCAACAATTATCCGCGTATTTCACCGTGCATTATTGTAGTCGTGACTCATGGAGATCGGTGTTTGTTAGCCCGCAATGCCAGTTGGGCTAGCGGTCGGTTCAGCGCTTTAGCAGGCTTCCTTGAGGCTGGGGAAAGTGCGGAACAAGCATTGCACCGAGAAGTGTTTGAAGAGGTGGGTGTAAATATAAATAACATCCGCTACATTGGAAGCCAATCATGGCCTTACCCTGGCCAACTAATGCTTGGTTTTATTGCCCAGGCAACCAGTGAAGAAATCAAAGTTGATGGTATCGAAATCGCTGAGGCAAACTGGTTTCACTACAAACAGTTACCTGAAAAAATCGCTCCACCAGGCATCATTGCTGGTGCCTTAATCAAGCAATTTGTAGATGAAGCTACCTTAATTTATGGCTAGCCATCTGTGCGATTTTATTAATCTAGGCATCCATCCTCAAAAAGTGATCTCGGTAATACTTCATTTCAGCAATAGAATCACGCACATCATCAAGCGCTAGGTGACTGCCGCCTTTTTTGAGGCCATCAAGCAACTCTGGGCGCCAACGGCTGGCAAGCTCTTTTAGCGTACTTACATCTAGATTACGGTAATGAAAGTACGCTTCAAGCTGTGGCATATACTTCACTAAAAAACGCCTATCTTGGCCGATAGTATTGCCACACATAGGTGAATGCCCGCCATCTACCAAAGTTTTAAGAAAAGCAATGGTTTGCTGCTCGGCATCAGCACAGCTCACTTTACTCTCACGCACTCGTTGAGTAAGTCCGGATTGCCCATGCTGATTGATGCACCAAGCATTCATAGACTCCAATACCTCATCACTTTGGTGAATAACAATCGATGGTCCCTCACCCAGCACGTTTAAGTGTGCATCAGTGACAATAGTGGCAATCTCTATAATAACGTCTTGTTCAGGGTCAAGACCTGTCATTTCTAAGTCTAACCAAATCAAATTTTTGGGGTGTTTCACAAGAAAAGTGCTCTAGGTGTTATTGATAGACTGAATTATGCCTCACTTCGGAGTAGAATAAAGCCTTTACTGACAACCCAGTATACTATTTATCCATGGCAAAACGTAAACTTACCCGTCACCAGCAGTGGCAAATCGATAAAGTGCAAGAAGAGCGCCGTGCGCGGGCTAATAAACAAGATGGTGCGATAGAGCAAGCTATAGAGCATGGAGACCTATCTGCTGAGCAACAAGGGTTAATCATTGCTCATTATGGCTCGCTAATAGACGTTGAAGCTTTGCACGGCCAACACCAAGGTGAAATTTTCCGTTGTAAGATACGTTCAAATCTAGGATTTTTGGTGACTGGAGATAAAGTGTCTTGGCGTCAAGCAGCAGATCAAAGCGGTGTTATTGTGGCTCGCGATGATCGTAACAGTATTTTAAGCCGTCCAAATAAGTATGGCGATCTTAAACCTGTGGCCGCCAATATTGATCAAATTATTGTCACTTTCGCCCCCAAACCTTATGCTCACGCCAACCTCATCGATCGTTATCTAGTGGCCGCCGAGGCAAGTGATATAGAGCCTATATTGTTACTCAACAAAACTGACCTCTTAGATGAAGAAGCTAAAGAGCATCTTGAGCCTATGTTGGCACGCTACCAAGCCCTGGGTTACCGTATTATTCGTGCTTCAACTCAAACTTTAACTGGCCTTGAAGCTTTGTATGCCGAACTTAATAATAAAGTAAGCGTGTTTGTAGGTCAGTCTGGAGTTGGTAAGTCTAGCCTTGTAAATGTGTTACTTCCCGGTGTAGACATAAAAACCAGCGCTTTATCTGAACAAACCAACAAAGGAGTTCACACCACAACCACAGCTAAGCTGTTCCACATCCCTAATGGGGGTCAATTAATAGACTCTCCAGGAATCCGTGAGTTTGGTCTTTGGCATATGGACACAGCCACCTTACTTGAAGGTTTTGTCGAATTCAGGCCTTATCTAGGCTACTGCAAGTTTAGTGATTGTAGTCACGAACATGAGCCTGCTTGCGCTTTACTTCAAGCTTTAGAAGATGGGCATATCGACCCTGTACGTATGTCTAGTTTCCAACATATCAAAGAGTCGTTAGACGACTTCACCACACACAACTAAGGATTTTTCATGGGCGATCGTTTATTTGTATTAATGCAATACCTTTTACCACAACATTTAATTTCACGCTTAGTCGGCTTTTTGGCCCACAGCACTATACCTGCGATTAAAGACCCTTTTATACGCACTTTCATCAAGCACTTTAAAGTGAATATGGATGAAGCTCAAAGACAAACACCTAGTGAATTTGAAAGCTTTAATGACTTTTTTACCCGCAGTTTAAAGCCAGGCGCTCGGGCAATTGATATGAACCCGCAACATTTAGCTTGCCCGGTAGATGGCGCTATTAGTCAGTTGGGGCAAATAAATGGTGAAAACCTATTCCAAGCCAAAGGCTATGAGTTTGACCTCACCACTTTATTAGGTGGCAATAGCGAACTTGCCAGCCCTTTTATAGATGGCAATTTCGCCACAATTTATTTAGCCCCTAAAGACTACCACCGAATTCATATGCCTTGTGATGGCACACTTACACACATGGTGCATGTACCTGGACAACTTTTTTCAGTGAACCAAGCTACAGCTGCTAAAGTGCCAGGTTTGTTTGCTCGTAATGAAAGGGTTGTGGCTATTTTTGACACCGAGTTTGGACCTATGGCCATGGTGCTTGTAGGGGCAATGATAGTGGCCAGTGTTGAAACGGTTTGGGCAGGATTGGTATGCCCAACAGGCAAAGCTGTGAGCCAGTTTAACTACGGTAGCCAAGAGCCTATCCACTTAAAGAAAGGTGAAGAAATGGGTCGATTTAAATTGGGCTCTACCGTAGTGATGTGTTTGCCAAAAGGGGCAAGCCAATGGCCTACAGAGCTTAGCGCTGGTACGACCACACGCTTAGGGCAAATGTTTGCCCTGCTTAACAACTAGATGAGCTAGGCTCGGTGGTGGCTAAAGGCCATCACCTTACTGATGTCTTTTTCTCCAGAAACTAACATCAACAATCGCTCTATACCTAAAGCCACACCAGAACATTCGGGCAGCCCAGCTTCTAATGCCTGTATTAGTCTAATATCTGCAGCCATTGCAACTTTACCCATAGCTTGCCTTGATTGATTATCTGCTTTAAAGCGCCGTGCTTGCTCTATAGCATCGGTTAATTCGTGGTAGCCATTAGCTAGTTCAATACCATTTATATATACCTCAAAGCGGCGAGCTACTTTATTACCCCATTCATCTTGCGCCTGACGTGCTAGAGCGCACTGGCTGGCTGGATAATCAAAAACAAAACACGCTTTGGGTAATGCTGGTTCAATACAATGGCTCATTAACAAATCTAACCAAGTGTCTCTTGGAGTATCCGCATCCATTTGCACATCTACAAGGGCAATGGCCTTTTGCCTAATAGACTCGTCGCATGCTGTTAGTGGGTCAATGGATAGTATGCTTTCAAAGGCCATACGATAACTCAAATAATGCCACTCAAGCTCCTCATTCACTAGCACCGTATCAATGAGACACGACACCTCTTGCATCAATTGCTCTAAACTATAGTTGACCTGATACCACTCTAGTAGGGTAAATTCTGGATTATGTTTGCGGCCTATTTCACCGTTACGAAAAGCCTTGCTGATCTGATAAATACTGCCACTGCCAGCTGCTAGCAAACGCTTCATTGCATATTCAGGGGAGGGCATTAAACTCATTTGTGTGCTTGATAAAGCACCATCTTGAGTAAAAGCGACAGGGATAGAGTCTATATGAGGGTCAGACACCCCATAATGAGACATTACGGGGGTATCTACTTCTAGTAAGTGTCGAGCGTCAAGGAATGCACGTATTTGACTTATAACCTTGGCACGCTGTTTAAGTTGCTTTATATCAGCACTAGGTTGCCATGGCATCGTAAGATCCTAAGGTTATGCGCGGCTTACGTAGTCGCCTGTGCGGGTATCAATTCTTAGTACTTCACCCTGCTCAATAAATAAAGGCACACGCACTGTAGCACCTGTAGCTAAGGTTGCAGGCTTACTGCCACCTTGAGCGGTATCACCTTTAAGGCCTGGGTCAGTTTCGGTCACTTCAAGGTCTACAAAGTTAGGTGCTGCCACAGCAATTGGTGCATCATTCCATAATGTCACTATGTAGATTTCTTGTTCTTTAAGCCACTTAATACTGTCACCTAATGCACTAGCATCAGCACCATATTGCTCAAAGGTTCCATCTGCCATCATAAAGTGCCAAAATTCGCCATCTGTATAAAGGTATTCCATGTTGCGATCCATCACATCTGCCGCCTCAATGGATTCACCTGATTTAAAGGTGCGATCCCACACCCGGCCAGATTTCAAGTTTTTCATACGTACCCGAGTAAAAGCTTGACCCTTACCTGGTTTAACAAACTCTACGTCTACCATGGCACATGGATCGCCTTCTAGCATTACTTTAAGGCCAGATTTAAATTCGTTACTGCTATAATTAGCCATTTTATCGCTCTAATCAAATATACATCGGAAAATCTATCGCTCATGATACCGCAAAGCATCACCCAAGTTGACCCTTTTAGCTTGATTAAGCACAAAAGTTTGCCAAATGACTGGCGCGCACAGATGCGTGAAGCCTATCGTACGCCTACAGAATTACTCACTGCGCTGGATTTTAGCCCAGAACAACAAGTTGAGTTATTAGCTCACGATCAAGGTTTTATGACCTTAGTTCCCAGAGCCTTTGCGCAAAAGATGCGCCCACAAGACCCTACTGACCCCTTGTTATTGCAAGTGTTGCCTCAGGCACAAGAAGCCATATCACATGCTGAGTTTAATAATGACCCGCTAGAAGAGGCTCGCTTTAACCCAGTACCTGGTGTTGTGCACAAATACCATGGACGGGCTTTATTAATTGCCGCAAGTCACTGCGCTATCAATTGCCGTTATTGTTTTCGTCGCCACTACCCATATGACGAACAAAAACGCTCACGCAACCAGTGGCAAGAAAGCCTGAACTACATTAGCTCACAAACTGATATAGAAGAGATTATTCTTAGTGGGGGGGATCCACTAGCCCTAACAGACTCACTATTATTTGATTTAATTAGCGCCATTGAACAGATCCCACATATTAAACGTTTGCGCATTCATAGCCGCCTGCCCATTGTGTTACCACAACGAATCACTTTAGAGCTATGCCAAAGACTTGAAGCATCCAGACTGACCTGTGTCATGGTGGTGCACGCCAACCATGCTAACGAGCTCGCCCTAGACGTCGCGCAAGCTTGTGCGCTATTACGTATGCATAAGGTGCAACTACTTAACCAAAGTGTATTACTGGCCAGCATTAATGATAATTTGGAGTGTTTGAAAAACTTAAGTGAACGCTTGGTTGATCTGGGCGTTATGCCCTACTACCTGCATTTGCCAGATCGTGTAGCTGGCACCACACATTTTTTTGTAAGCTTAGAGCGATGCCAAACTTTAGTGGCGCAAATGCAGGCCTGCATGTCTGGTTACTTAGTACCAAAACTTGTACGTGAAGAGGCTGGCAAACTAAGCAAAACGCTATATTCGCCAAACTAAAAACTACAAAGCAAAATAACTCAGACTAACTTAAACTAAATACAGTAAAGCATCTAAATCGAGATTATTTATCTGATGAGGTGCTTGTTGCCTAACTAACGGTTTGCCATGGAACGCCACGCCCAAGCCTGCTTTATTGAGCATAGGCAAATCATTTGCACCGTCTCCAACAGCAAGGCATTGTTCTAATGTTAAACCCAAGGTTGTGCGCAACTGTTCCATCAGCTCAACCTTTCTATTGGCATCCACAATCACACCAGAAACTTTGCCTGTAAGCTTTCCATCCACTTCTTCCAAACCATTAGAAAAAGCGCCTTGCATTCCAAGTTGGCTTGCTAAAGCATCTGCAAAATAACTAAAGCCTCCAGACAATATAACGCAATATATACCTTGGCTTAACAAACCTTTCATTAGCTTTTCTGCTCCTGGCATTAGCTTAATAGAGTTTCTGATAGCTGCTAATTGGCTCGTTTCAAAACCTTCAAGTAGGGCTAGGCGCTTTCGAAAACTTTGTTCAAAATCCAACTCACCAGCCATGGATCTGGCAGTAATACTTGCCACTTGTGGGCCTATTCCTTTTGTATAAGCAAGCTCATCCATCACTTCAGCTTGAATCAATGTGGAATCCATATCAAACACTGCGAGCTTTATTTTTTGTATAGGCTTATTAGCTGATTGTAATACATAATCAAACTGACTCTGTTTAGACTGCTCTTTGAGCAAGGTATCTAACTGCAAAAACACTAGCTCATCATTACTACTCCATTGCCATTGATGCACCATAACACTCACATCATCACTTAGGTTTTGAACTGACGCTTGTGTTTGTAGCCGGTTAAACACACTGTCGATGGCTGCAAAACTCACTTCATTAGTCATATTGAATAAGGTTAGGCGGTGAAACATAGACACAACTCCTTGAGTGGGCTTAGCATTTTATCATTAGTGAGTTAGAATGGTGTTGATTTTTACTCTTTAATACAGCGCTGATTAACACCTAATGCCCAATAAAATTTTATCTTTTCGACATCTAATGCACTCACGCCTGACTTTAGTTCAAAAGACAGTGTTTTTACTCATTGCCACCTTTGTCATTGCGGGAAGCTCTATAGGGCTGATGACTTACCAACACCTAAGCCAAGTGGCCGGTCAACAACATACATTTATAAGTGAAAAAATGGGCCAGCAATTAGCAAATTTAAGCGCCCCTTTGATCATAAAACAAGACTACATTAGCCTCAACGTCACCTTGGCAGAACTAAGGCAACAAGGCGCTTTGATTGGTGCTGCTGTATATGACGCTGATGGGAAAATGCTTGCTAAAACGGGCCTTCTTAATGATGCAGAATATTTAACGTTGCCTATTGAGTTAAACGAGCAACTTATTGGCAGCTTACACTTACGCTATGCCACTTTAGACCTGCAGCCAAGCCTTAACGAACTCACAAAACTATTGTGGCCCACTATAGGTTTGGCGTTGTTAGCTTGCATTGTGCTTGGATGGTGGTTTGGTGCTCGATTAGTACAACCGTTGCATCGCTTACATGAGGCACAAGAACAACTACTTGAGTATGGCAAAGCACCTCCTCTTGATGACTCTCGACTTGATGAATGGGGCATTATTAACTTAGGATTTAATTCAATTAATGAAGAGCGCTTGTTACACACACAAACAGAGCACCAATATGAGCTAGAAATGCCGGCCGGCAAAGGGGTAATAACTGGAGATCATTACGATGATAACCAACCAGAATTAGAAGCCCCTAATCAGCAAGAAGCGTTCAATCAAGAATTACATAGCTTGGCGCGAGAGTTATCTTCAGATCCTGAACTAGGGGATCCACTTTTTGCACCCAAATTGCAAGCAGATCCAGTTGAGGCCGCTGCAGGCTATAGCGAAAACCATTTGCCTATATTTAGCATGGACGATTTGCGTAATGGTGAAAACTCCACCCCATTGCGACCCATACCTATGTCTGTAGATGCTTTTGAGCCTATTCATGATGCCATGACAGATCCGCTGCCTGACCCTGCTCAATCAACTAATACAAGCGCCGTTACGCCTAGCCCTGATTCCGAAGGACTGCACGCTAGGCTAGACGAAGAGCCCTTAGTGAGCTTGCTATATATTAACGTCAATACCCGTGACCAAGGCCCCATGGCCGCTGCAGAAAAGCACTTACTGCTTAAGTCTTATCATCGCTTGGTGGACCAAGTGTGTGCGATTTATGGTGGAGCAATTGAAACAAAAGAAAACCACGATGTACTTGTCACCTTTGATAAACCTCATGAACATATGACCCATTGTGTGAATGCGCTATGTGCTGCACAGTTTTTCTTCGGTTTATACAAAGCCTTTAATGCTCAAAGAGCTACCCAACAAAAAGCTGGATTGAATATTCAAATTGTAGTGCACACTGGCGTATTAGAAGCGTTGAATACGCTCACAGAAGAAGTATCACAGCTGTCTCGCCGTGAACGCCAAGACCATATGGTCATCAGTCAAAATGTGGCTTATCATCCAGAATTGCAGCAACGCGTACTGCAAGCAGACAATTGCATAGCACTGGCCAGTGGAGCTGTGTGTTTAGCCCGCTTAAGCAGTGACTATCAAGACTTGTTGGACATGCAAATAAGTCACTTTAGCACTACGAATTAAGGCTTTATACCTACAGATTAGCGTTTACGCTAAATCTGTAGGCGTTTCATCTACCTCATTAGGCACACTGCCTTCTACAGCCAAACTATCCACCTTTTGGAAACCTCGAGGCAGCTTATTGCCTCTTCGACCGCGCTCACCACGGTAATGAACTAAGTCAGAAGCCTTCAAACGCAAATAGCGTTTTCCCGAATGCACTAGCAATTCACTGGTTTGCGTAACCAAAGCACAAGCCACCATGAACTCGTCACGACTAGCTACACGAGCCGGCGATATACTAATAATTTTATTACCCTTACCTCGCGCTAACTGAGGCAAATCCTGTAGTGGGAAGACTAGCATACGCCCCTCATTGCTCACTGCTGCAATCCAGGTGTCTGTCAGTTGACTTATGTGCTCAGGCGAAATGATTTTTGCACCTTTAGGTACAGACAATGTTGCCTTACCGGCTTTATTCTTACTCAGCAAGTCTTCGAAAGTAGCTACAAATCCGTAACCAGCATCGGTACTCATCAGTAATAATTGATCAGGTTTGGCACTTACTGCAGCAGAAAACTGCACTCCACTTGGTGCATTAAATCGGCCACTAAGCGGCTCACCCTGGCCCCTTGCAGATGGCAATGTATGTGCCTCTAAAGAATAGCTACGCCCACCTTCATCAATAAAGGCTACACTTTGATTACTGCGGGCTTGCACCATTAGCAAGAAATCATCACCAGATTTATAGCTCATGTTAGAAGGGTCTATATCGTGCCCTTTAGCACCACGCACCCAACCTTGCTTAGACAAAACAACAGTTACAGGCTCGGTAGTTAGTAGGTCACGCTCTGTCAGCGCTTTCGCTTCTTGACGCACAACAATTGGTGAGCGTCGATCATCGCCAAAAGCTAATGCATCTTCAGTTAGTTCGCGTTTAATAAGAGTTTTTAACCGGGCTTTAGAGCTTAACAAAAGTTCTAGCTTATCGCGTTCTGTGGCAAGTTCATCTTGCTCTGCTTGAATGCGGTGCTGTTCTAAGCGAGCTAAATGGCGCAGTTTCAAATCTAAAATAGCGTCAGCTTGCAAAGCTGATAGTTCAAACCTTTGCATGAGCACAGGCTTGGGCTTCTCTTCTTCTCGAATGATGGAAATAATTTCATCTATATTTAGATAAGCAGTCAACAAACCTTCTAAAAGATGCAACCGCTCTAACACTTTATCCAAACGGTGCTGCAAACGACGAGTAACCGTCTCCATTCTAAATGATAGCCACTCTTTTAATATAGCGCTCAAGCCTTTCACTTGAGGTTTACCGTCCACACCAATGAGATTTAAGTTTACTCGATAAGAACGCTCCAAATCTGTAGTAGCGAAAAGGTGGTTTAATAACTGCTGCGTGTCCACCCTATTTGAACGGGGAACAATCACCAAACGTGTGGGTTTTTCATGGTCCGACTCATCACGTAAATCGGCCACCATAGGCAATTTTTTAGCCTGCATTTGCGCAGCTATTTGTTCTAATATACGAGCACCAGAAACTTGGTAGGGTAAAGCCGTGATAACAATGTCACCATCTTCATGATCTACCAATGCGCGCATACGAATACTGCCACGACCGGTTTTATACATTTCTAATAAATCACGTGGCGGACTTATAATCTCTGCAGTAGTGGGCATGTCAGGCCCTTGCACAAACTCAAAAAGCTCTTCAGTGGTTGCCCCAGGGTGATCCAACAAATGAACACATGCAGAAACAACTTCACGTAAATTATGGGGTGGAATATCTGTCGCCATACCCACAGCAATGCCTGTGGCGCCGTTGAGTAATACGTTGGGCACGCGAGAAGGCAACACCAGAGGCTCTTGTAACGTGCCATCAAAGTTATCCCCCCAATCTACTGTGCCTTGGCCCAGCTCACCCAACAACACCTCTGCATAGCCTGCAAGCTTAGCTTCGGTATAACGCATAGCAGCGAAAGATTTAGGGTCATCTGATGAACCCCAGTTACCTTGGCCATCTACTAGGGTATAACGATAAGAGAAGGTTTGCGCCATGTGCACCATAGCTTCATAACAGGCACTATCACCATGAGGGTGAAATTTACCTAACACATCACCAATAGTACGAGCTGATTTTTTATATTTAGCAGAGTTTTTGAGCCCTAGCTCAGACATTGCATAAATGATGCGTCTTTGTACAGGCTTTAGGCCATCCCCTATGTGGGGTAGTGCACGGTCCAAAATAACATACATCGAGTAATCTAAATACGCTCGCTCGGTATATTCTTTAAGGGGGAGACGCTCAACGCCTTCATCAATAGGGATGACACCAGACATAATAAAAAACATCCTATTTGAGTGAGTTCAAGCCAACTAAAATGCTCGCCACACACATGCTAAATCAAAAAAATTAAGCTTGAGTATACCGTAAAAAGTGGTTTGATAAAGATCCCACCGGCATTTATTGAATGCCTACTACTATTTCTTAAATGAATCAGGCCTATGGCATTAATTACTCAAATATAGCTCAGATTTTGGTTACTTTTTAACCACTAATCCGATATAATAAAGCCAGTGAAAACTATCCCATGATAGCTTGTGTAATATATAGACATTTACTCACAAACCATCAGACCAGCAAGGCAGGGCCGCCAGAGCCCACCTGACAATAATTTGTTGAGTCATTGATTTTCATAAGAAAACTTTAACTTTAAATCTCTAAGGAGAAAAATTATGTCGCTACATCCTACGCTTACAGAAATGGGTATCACAAGCTTTGCATCAATTAGCAAATACACTCTTCGCCAAGAAGGTGATTTTGATATTCTTAAAATATACTACAAACGTGAGAAAGGTTCTTTTTTACCTCGTAGTAAGAAGTTCCGCTTCGGACGTGCTACGCGCACTGTAATGGTTGACTCTGGTCGCCAGCAATGGAAAGAAGTGAGCGAAATCTCACCGTTTTTATTACGCGCCCTTACTGAGCTTAACAAGCTAGCTAACGAAGAAAGTAAAGCTGTAGATAGCAAAGAGTCTATCGCACAAGATCTAGTACACCTAGAACGCATCATGGCTGAAAAGCTAGCTGAAATTCGAGCTAAAATCGAACTGCTATAAACTTTTTAGACAATAAAAAACCGCGCTGGGCTTCCCTAGCGCGGTTTTTTTATCTGTGCAATTTGACTACAAAGGAATTTCATCAACTGCATCTGCAATATTATCTATACTTTCATCAACCGCATCTCCAACCATCGGCACTACAGAAGCTACGGCACCCACAACTCTCATTGGCACTGTAACTATTTTTGTTAGCACGCAACCCGTTAAACTCACACACAAAAACGCTGCAAATATCCACTTATACAACATTGTTATTGCTCCTTTGTTACAGATAATCGAGTGGTTGCTAGGCTTTGCTTTATGGTTTTTAAATGCCCATGAAAATCTTCACCACGGCGCAATATTACCCCAGTAGCCAATACATCTATTAAGGTAAGCTGGATCATTCTAGATTGCATGGGCATATAGACATCAGTGTCTTCAGGTGATTCCACACCCAACACTAGACTAGCTTCTTCAGCCAAGGAGGAGCCTATCTGCGTAATCGCAATCACAACAGCCCCAGCACTGCGGCCAATACGAGCCACTTCTACCATCTCTTTGGTGCGGCCAGTAAAAGATAACAGCACTAGTACATCTCCACGCTTACAAGCTGCCGCCGTCATACGCATCATTAATGAGTCATTATGGGCTACAACAGGAATATTGAAACGAAAAAACTTATGCAAAGCATCGTGAGCAACAGCGCCAGAGGCACCCATACCAAAAAAGCAAATCTGTTGGGCCTGGCTTAAATAATCCACCGCACGCTCTATCACCTTGCTGTCAATTTGCTGCTTTGCAGTGTCTAAACTAGCCATAGTACTTGTGAATATTTTATCCGTGTATTGCGCAGCAGTATCGTTTTGATTAACGGTTTGGCTTACATAAGGCATGCCGCGGGCCATACTTTGAGCCAATTCCATTTTAAAATCTGGATAGCCTTTTAAGCCAAAGCTTCTACACATACGGTTAACTGTAGGCTCACTTACTTTAGCAAGCTCTGCTAATGCTGCGATACTCATTCGAGTTGCTGTTTGTGGATCAGCAACAATCACTTGCACCACTTTGCGTTCAGATCGGTTAAGCTGATCTTGTTGTGTGGACAATCGCTGCAATAAATTATTAGTCATTATCATCTGTTCTTTTAATCTAGCTTATTTGTTCATTTATGTAAGTAATATTACCAACATTTTTGATATTTTTGTGACTTTTTAGCAAGTTTAATAGTATTATTACATGTCCAATATACATACAAGGTTATACAAGCCATGCCGAACAATCCATCATCTAATGAGCATACATCAGCTACAGGCATATTAAGCCATAGTTTTGTTTTGTTTGGCGCATTAGGCGATTTATCACTTCGAAAACTCATGCCGGCTCTGTACCAACTTGAACATGCAAAGCTATTAAGCCCAGAGCTCGCCATCATGGCTGTAGCTCGCAGCGCTATTAATACCGCCGAATTAAGATTGCGCGTTGAGCATACACTAAATCAATACATTGGCGCAGATGAATTAGATCCTAGCTCCTTATCGGGACTATTACAACGGTTGCATTATTGCCAGGTAGACCTTACCCAAGCGCAAGATTATGTCGCCCTAGAAAAAGCCCTAACCTCTTGGCACCCACAAGTCACTTACTACTTGGCAACTCCACCAAGCTTATATAAAGACATCTACCAACACTTGCACACGGCAGGCGCCATTAACGAACATAGCCGAATTGTGGTAGAAAAACCCATTGGCCACGACCTTGCTTCATCTAAGGTAATTAACAACGCATTGGCTTTATATTTTGAGGAAAGCCAAATATTCCGTATCGACCATTACCTAGGCAAAGAGACCGTACAAAATTTAATCGCCCTACGCTTTGCCAACCCACTATTTGAAAACCAGTGGAATAACCAATACATCGACTATGTTGAAATAAGCGTAGCAGAAGATGTAGGCATTGAAGGTCGTTGGGGGTATTTCGACCAAGCTGGCCAAATGCGTGACATGGTGCAAAACCACTTAATGCAGCTTTTATGTTTGGTCGCTATGGACCCACCATCAAAGCTTGACGCTAACAGCATACGTGATGAAAAAGTTAAGGTGTTGCGCGCACTAAAGCCTATTAAAGAAGATGCGATCAACAATCACCTAGTCTTAGGCCAATATACTGATGGCCAGTTTAAACAGCAGCCTGCACCTGGCTACCTAAATGAACCAGACGCAAACACCAATAGTGACACGGAAACCTTTATTGCCTTGCGTGTAGAAGTATCTAACTGGCGCTGGACCGGCACACCCTTTTACTTGCGCACCGGTAAACGCATGGAAAGCAAAGTAACTGAAATAATCATTCACTACAAAGCTCACAACCACTTCATTTTTAACCCAGATCAAGCCAAGCTTGCAAAAAATACACTGGTCATTCGCTTACAACCTTCTGAAAGTATTGCCTTACAAGTGCTCACCAAAGAGCAGGGTATAGACACGGGCATGCTTCTTAGACGTGACCCACTGCAGCTAAATTTGGCACAAGCACAAACTAATATTCGCATTCCAGATGCCTATGAACGACTCTTGTTAGAAGCTATAAAAGGCAATCAAAGCTTATTTGTAAGACGTGACGAAGTAGAACTGTCTTGGCAGTGGTGCGATCAAGTAAGACGCAGTTGGCAGTCTGGAAATAAATCCCTAGCGCCCTACCCAGTAGGAAGTACCGGGCCCCAAGAAGCCCTCGATATGATTCAAATGTATGGACACCATTGGTATGAAGACTGTGATGAAAACTAATAAACCCTCAATGCTAAGCGCCCCTATTGAGTGGTTAGAAAGTGTATCGGCACAAACTCTTGCCACTACACTTGCCTCCACCATTGCAGGCCAATTGCGCGATGCCTTAGTGCAAAGGCCAAGAGCCAGCCTTGCAGTCTCTGGCGGGCGCACGCCCAAAGCGATGCTACAGCAGCTAAGCCAGCAAAAGCTTGACTGGCACCGGGTAGATATTACCCTTGCAGATGAACGCTGGGTGCCCGAAGGCGACAGCAACAGCAACACTGCGCTAATAAAGGCTTGGTTATTACAAAATGAAGCATCTGACGCCACTTTTTATCCCATTTATACGGGAGAAAAGACCGCATACGAGGGTCAACAACACTGCCAACAAGAACTTTCATCCATGCATTTTCCACTTGATGTGTTAGTGCTGGGTATGGGTAACGATGGACACACTGCTTCCTTGTTTCCCTTATGCCCTTCATTAAGCGAAGCACTTTCCACACAAGATATTTGTATCGCTACCTGCGCACCAGTAGAGCCTACTGATCGTATGACTCTAACAGCCAATACATTAAAACTTGCAAAAAACACACATTTACATATTGAAGGCAGTGGCAAACTCCAAGTGCTAGCACAGGCTATGGAACTAAAAGATCCCTTTCAGATGCCCGTTTATACTTTCTTTCAAAAACTCCTTTTTATACATTGGTGCCCATAGATGACCAGCTCAATTACCACTTTAATGCAAAGTAACACAAAAAAATTAGATCAAATATGTGCTAGCGCACCTGTTATTCCAGTACTTACTTTAGACAATGCCAAGCAAGCTATTGGTGTTGGCAAAGCTTTAGTGGATGGAGGCTTAGTTGTTTTAGAAATCACTTTGCGCAGTGACTACGGCCTAACCGCTATTAAACAGCTCAAACAGGCTTTGCCCAATGCCATTATTGGAGCAGGCACAGTAATTACGCCACAGCAGTATGAAGCTTGTGTAGAAGCTGGAGCTGACTTCATTGTAAGTCCAGGTTTTACTGACGAGCTTTTAAAATATGCTAGCCAAAGCACAGTACCCTTATTGCCTGGCATTGGCAGCGTAAGTGAAGCTATGCAAGCGATGGCTCTAGGTTATCGCAGGTTTAAACTATTTCCTGCAGCTGTGGTAGGTGGAGTAGACTTTTTAAAGGCCATTGGCGGCCCAATTAGCGAACTGAAATTCTGCCCAACCGGAGGCATCAAACCTACCAATGCGGCAGAATATTTAGCCCTAAAAAATGTAATGTGCGTAGGTGGAACATGGCTAACGCCTGCTGATGCAGTGCAGCAGGAAAATTGGCAAGCTATAGAAGACCTAGCTAAAAAAGCGTGTACGCTAGCTCTACCTAAAAACTAACAAGGCAAAAAAAGCCCTTTAAGCTTAAACTTAAAGGGCTAAAATACCGCCTTCGAACTACAAACTCCCATAACAAGAGCCCTATAAAAAAGCGCTAATTACGAGAAGCCTTAAAATAGTCTATTAACGCATTGGTAGAGTCATCATGCTGATGCCCAGCCTCTCCTTCAATTTCCTGTAATATTCCTTTAGCTAGAGTTTTTCCTAGCTCAACACCCCATTGGTCAAAAGAACAAAGATCCCAAATTACACCTTGTGCAAATATTTTGTGCTCATAAAGTGCAATCAATGAGCCCAAGTTTCTTGGATCAATCTGCTTAAGTAATATCGTATTACTAGGCCGGTTACCTTGATGCACCTTATGGGGCAATAGCTTTTCAAGCTCTACCGAGTCTAACCCTTGAACTTCCAACTGACTTCTCACTTCCTCGGCGCTAATACCATTCATCAACGCTTCAGTTTGAGCAAAGAAGTTAGCCATTAGGTTTTCGTGATGGCCTTTAACAGGAGTAGAACTAGCTAATGACCCTATAAAGTCAGCTGGCACAATCACATTACCTTGGTGCAGTAATTGATAAAACGCATGTTGCCCGTCGATACCCAACTGACCCCACACAACAGACGCCGTCGGATATGCCACTTGATTACCTTGGCGATCCACATGCTTACCGTTACTTTCCATATCAGCCTGCTGAATATAGTCAGTGAAGCTTTCTAAAGGCTGGTCATAGGGCAAAATTACGTGGCTTTGCGCCCCATGCAGTAGACCATTCCATATACCTACTAATGCCATAATAGTAGGCATATTCTTTTGCGCTGGGGCATCTCTAAAATGAAGATCCATATCATGAGCACCGATTAGTAGTTGCTCAAACTTATCAAACCCTAGGTATAACGCAATCGGCAAACCAATAGCTGACCAAATAGAGTATCGGCCACCTACCCAGTCCCACATGGAAAATCTAAAACCTGCATCAATACCAAATTCTTGCACTGCTTCAGTATTAGAAGAGACCGCCACAAAGTGCTGCTGTACTGCACGTTCGTCAAATGCCGAAGCCATAAGCCAATTACGCGCAGTTTGTGCATTGGTCATGGTTTCGCTAGTGGTAAAGGTTTTAGACGCTACTACAAATAAAACTTGTTCCGCATTTAAAGGACGTAAAATTTCAGCAATCTCTACGCCGTCTACATTAGATATAAAATGCACACGTATAGTAGAGTCAGCATAAGAGCGAAGCGCTTGAGTTACCATTTTTGGCCCCAAGTTAGACCCACCAATACCAATGTTAACAACATCTGTAATGCGCTTGCCAGAATATCCAAGCCATTCGCCACTGCGCACTTTTTCAACAAACGCACGCATATGAGACAGCTCGTCATTGATCATATCCATCACATTAGTTTGATCGACGTACACTGGCGAATTACTTCGGTTACGCAGCGCTGTATGAAGCACTGCCCGGTCTTCAGTAATGTTAATCTTTGCGCCTCGGTACATGCGCTCTATAGAGGAGCTTAGACCCATGTCTTGAGCTAAGCCAAACAGAGAATCCATTATTTCAGGCGTCAAACAGTTTTTAGAGTAGTCTAATAATAAGTTAGGCAATTCAATCGAGTAGGTCTCAAAGCGATTACCTTCTTTAGCAAATAGCTCACGCAAGTGAGTACTGCGGTGCTGCACTGCCAATTGTTGCAATTTTTGCCAGTGTTTAGATTTTTCAAGCTGTAACATTGTGTCTCCGTGACTCGTGATCAAGTGCTATAACGGCGCCGTTTAGGCCCGGTTGCTCTGCAATGCAGAGGTAGATAGGTATCTGCTGAAGATAAGTAGAAGTTCGGCCTTTATTAGTAAAGCTTTGGATAAAATCGCTACTTAGTAAAAATTTTTGCATGCGTGGTAAAATCCCACCAGTTAAATAAACGCCACCTACCGCGCCAAACGCTAAGGCTTCATTAGCCACTGCATTACCCAGCATTTCACAAAAGGTACGCAGTGTTTGATAGGCCAACTCATCAGGTGAGGCTAGCTGAGCTTGTTGTAAAATATCTGCAGGGCTACTTAAACTAGGTGGCATAGATTTAATGTGTGCCACTGCATGATATAGATCCATCATGCCAGAGCCTGATAGCAATCGCTCAGTAGACACATGTTCGTATTTACCCCACATATATTCCAGCACTTGCACCTGCAGCTTATTCGTTGGTGCAAAGCCTACATGGCCACCCTCACCCATGACAGGCAACCAACCGTGGTCATGGGCAACCAGTCCTGCCACACCTATACCTGTGCCTGGCCCCATAACCAAACGATTACCCTTTGCTACAGCCTGCCCTTGCTTCACTAGACATAGATCTGCAGTGGCGATTTTTGACATGGCCCATGCTTGAGCAGTAAAGTCATTAACCCACAACGCCTGCACTCCAAGTGCTCCATCAACCTTGGCTTTATTTACACGCCAATGGTTGTTGGCTAGCGAAAACTGGGGTAAATGCACAGTACCCGCAATAGCAATACAAGCTTTACTGATCAAGCCCGTAGCATTAGTGCTAGAAAGATATGCAGACACGGCTGCCTCTAAGCTAGGATAATCTGCGCAAGGGAGTATCTTAATATCTAGTAAATCAGGCACATCAGCTTGTGTTAAAGCAAAACGTGCGTTGGTAGCGCCAACATCGGCGACTAAATTATAGTCAGGCATAGGTGCACATCACTTTGTCATCGGAGTAAATAATTACACACACGTGCTAGCGCCTAATTCAGCGGCACTAACCTGCATGCGCATGCCAGCAAATAACTCACGGCCCATGCCTACAGCTACACCTTCTTTATGCGCAGCTTGAGTTCTTTTTTCTAAGACGTCAGCATCTACCATAAGCTCTAGGCTGCCATTGTGGCAATCTAGCTTTATCATATCTCCATTTTCTATTTTACCAATAGTGCCACCTGCTTTTGCTTCTGGGTAAACATGGATAGCAGCTGGTACTTTTCCAGACGCACCAGACATACGCCCATCAGTCACAAGCGCTACCTTAAATCCACGGTCTTGTAACACCCCTAAATAGGGCGTTAGTTTGTGTAGCTCTGGCATGCCACAAGCTTGTGGACCTTGAAATCTAAGTACTGCAATAAAATCCTCTTCTAACAAGCCTTGCTTAAATGCATCTTCAAATTCTAACTGATTATCAAACACCTTAGCAGGCGCTTCTACCAACCAATGCTGCGTTTTAACTGCTGACACTTTAGCGACGCCACGTCCTACATTACCTTCTAACCTTACTAAACCGCCTGTAGGAGAAAAAGGTTGGTCTGCAGATCTTAATACATCAGTGTCTGCACTGGTTTCTGGGGCCGCCTGCCACACCAACTTACCGTCGCTTAGCTTAGGTTCTTGGCAATAGCGACTAAGGCCATGGCCCATCACTGTTTCGACATCTTCATGTAATAAGCCATGTTCTAGTAGGGTTTGTACTAAATAAGGCACGCCACCTGCTGCATGGAAGACATTAATATCTGCCTCACCATTTGGGTATATACGCGTCAGACTAGGCACTACAGTAGATAACTTATCAAAGTCATCCCAGTTAATAATAATACCGGCAGCCCGTGCAATTGCAATCAAATGGATCGTGTGGTTCGTAGAACCCCCTGTGGTAAGTAGAGCTACAATGGCATTAACTATCGTTTTTTCTGACACGATTTGAGCTAAATTTTGCTGTGCAGATGAATGAGTAAGCTTAACCGCTTGCTGGGCAGCTGCAATTGTCAGGGTATCTCTCATAGTGCCATCTGGTGCCACAAATGATGAACCTGGTAAATGTAATCCCATTACTTCCATTAATAACTGGTTACTATTAGCCGTACCATAAAAGGTACAAGTCCCTGCACTATGATAAGAGGCTGACTCACACGCTAACAGTTCATCCCGGCCTACTTTTCCTTCAGCATATAACTGGCGGATACGTGCTTTTTCTGCGTTTGGCAAACCTGATGGCATTGGCCCTGCAGGTACAAATACCACTGGCAAATGACCAAAGCTTAAAGCACCAATTAACAGACCTGGCACAATTTTGTCACACACCCCTAAACAAAGTACCGCATCAAACATATTATGAGACAAAGCTACTGCCGTGGACATCGATATCACATCCCGGCTGAACAGGCTTAGTTCCATGCCTGGCTGGCCTTGAGTGACACCGTCACACATCGCCGGCACTCCACCTGCAAATTGTGCAACGCTGCCCATGTCTCTAACCGCTTTTTTGATAAGTTGTGGGTAGTTTTCAAATGGCTGATGAGCTGAGAGCATGTCGTTATAAGACGACACTATAGCCACATCAGCACTATCCATCATAGTCAGTCGATCTTTATCATCCTGAGAGCAAGCTGCAAAACCGTGGGCCAAGTTCCCGCAAGACAAAGTTGAACGACTGACCCTGCCGCCTTTAGCAGCATCTATATTAGCTAGGTAGTCTCCCCTAGTTTTCTTACTACGTTCAATAATGTCTTGAGTAACCTGAGCAACAACCTGCTTCATAACAACACCTTTATGCATATATTTCAGTAATATTAACAAATTATTGCTTATTATAAAACCTATTAGACGTATAAATATTTGATATACCGGCAATATGTATGTAATATTACTAACATATAGATACTACAGGAAACCCTCAATGACTATTCGCATTGCTATAAATGGCTTCGGCCGAATCGGCCGCAATATTGTTCGCGCCTTATATGAAAAACAAAATTCAAGCCCATATGCTGCACTAGAAATAGTAGCTATCAATGATTTAGGCCCAGCTAAAACCAATGCTCACTTGCTTGAATTTGACAGTGTGCATGGCCGCTTTAACGCAACTGTAGATCATAACGATGAGCACCTATTCATTAATGGTGACAGCATCAAACTCTTTCAACAGCGTGATCCAAGCCAACTACCTTGGAGAGAATTACAAGTAGATCTGGTCCTTGAGTGTACTGGCCTATTCACCAAACGCGAACAATGCCAAGCTCATATTGATGCAGGCGCAAGCAAAGTAATTGTATCCGCACCTGGCACAAACTTAGATGCCACCATTGTATATGGTGTGAATCACGAAACTCTTACAGGTGACGAACGCATTATCTCAAACGCATCCTGTACCACTAACTGCTTAGCCCCAATGGCTAAAATACTTAATAATGCATTTGGTATTGAACAGGGGCAAATGACCACCATTCACTCTTATACCAATGATCAGCTACTTACTGACGGCATGCATTCAGACCTTTACCGGGCTCGCTCTGCGACTCAGTCTATGATTCCTACTAAAACTGGTGCTGCGGCTGCTGTCGGCTTAGTACTACCAGAACTAGCTGGACGATTAAATGGCATGGCTATGCGCGTGCCAACCATCAACGTTTCCGTAGTAGATCTTACCTTCATCAGCAGTATTGATACCGATGTGCAAACGGTTAACAAAGCTATTCATGACGCTATTTCGAATAACCCTCATTTGGGCCATGTTATGGAGTATGTTAACAAGCCACTCGTCTCTGTAGACTTCAATCACAACTCAAAGTCTTCATGTTTTGACAGCAGCCAAACCTGTGTTCAAGGCAAGTTAGTAAAGGTGATGTCGTGGTATGATAACGAATGGGGATTCTGTAACAGAATGCTAGACACAAGCTTAGCGCTAATGGCTCGTTAATCTAACACTTTTGAAACAACCCAAATAAATCTACACACCATTAAGGATAAAAAAAACACCATGAATTTAAGACGTACAAAAATTGTCGCCACATTAGGTCCCGCTACGAGTAGCCCAGAAGCACTTGAAAGCATTATTGCAGCAGGTACCGATGTAGTACGCCTTAATTTCTCACACGGCAGCGCTGAAGATCACAAACAACGCGCACAAACAGTACTTGAAGCCGCAGCAAAGGTAGGTCGCCACGTAGCCATTTTGGCAGATTTGCAAGGACCTAAAGTACGGATCGCGCGCTTTATAAATAACAAAGTACAGCTAAGTAATGGCCAAAACTTTACCCTTGATCCAAGTATGAACCTAGAAGCTGGCACCGATCAAGCTGTAGGGTTAGATTTTCCAGAGCTAGGCAAAGATCTGCATCAAGATGATATTTTGTTGCTAGATGATGGCCGTATCGTGCTTAAGGTTGTTAGGGTAGAAAAAAACAAGGTGTACACCACCGTAGAAGTTGGAGGGCCCCTTTCTAACAACAAAGGTATCAACCTACAAGGTGGCGGCTTATCAGCCCCTGCCCTTACAGACAAAGACCGTGCAGACCTTATTACTGCAGCTGAAATTGGCGCAGACTACATTGCCATTTCATTCGTAAGAAATGCTGGAGACATGAACGAAGCACGCGCTTTATTAGAAAAGGCCAACAGCAATGCAGGCTTGATTGCTAAAATTGAACGCGCCGAAGCTATTGAAACCGAAACATTAAAAGGCATCATTCTAGCCTCAGAAGGCATCATGGTTGCCCGTGGTGACTTGGCTGTAGAGATTGGCGATGCCATGCTAGTAGGTGTTCAAAAAGACATCATCAAGCACACACGAAAGTTAAACCGAATTGTGATCACGGCAACGCAGATGATGGAGTCGATGATTACCAGCCCAATGCCTACGCGGGCTGAAGTATCCGATGTAGCCAATGCAGTGATGGATGGTACCGATGCCGTTATGCTGTCAGCCGAAACTGCCGTAGGCGATTACCCGGCTCAAACTGTTGAAGCTATGGCTAGAGTCTGTCTAGGCGCTGAACAGCACAGAAACGCCCATAAGTCTTCTCATAGGCTAGACATCGCAGTACACAGCATTTATGAAAGCGTCGCACTAAGCGCCATGTACGCTGCCAACCACCTGGATGGTGTAAAAGCTATTATTTGTATGACACAAAGGGGCAAAACGCCTCTAGTAATGTCCCGCATTAGCTCAGGGATACCTATCTTTGCCTTTACCTCTCATGCAGAAACTCAGCGTCGTGTGTGTCTATACCGAGGCGTGCTCACGCATCCATTTGATTCAAAAGTCATTGATAACGATCAAATAAACCACGTGGCGGTAGAGCAGTTAAAAAGCTTGGGTGTAGTGCAAGACGGCGACATAGTGCTTATTACTAAAGGCGACTATGTTAAAGCTCACGGCGGCACCAACACGCTAAAAGTAGTGCGTGTAGGTGATCTGATTCAATAACACAGCACCTAGCACGCTAGCTGTTGTGTTATTTTACTAGGCGCTGCTTACTGCAGCGCTTAGTCATTCAACCTAAATGCCACAAACAGTGGCATTCCTTGGCGCACAATACGCAAAGAAATAGATCGATTATTAGGCAGAGCTTTTGCTAAGCTAGCAAACTGTTCCACACTAGCGATGCGCTGATTAGCAATGCTGGTGATTACATCACCAACCTGCAAACCAAGCTCCTGAGCCACGCCAGCATCTACTTCTGTAACATCTACACCATTACGGATGCGCCACTCCTGCGCCTTTTCTGGCGCCAAGGAAGCCACCCGCACACCAATGCGCTCAACATAGCGGCTCTTATCCACTTTACCTAAAGCGCTAAGTTTATTTTTTGGCAGATGTCCAATCAACACATCCACATCGATAAGCTCTCCATCTCTTATCACCTTAATAACCGCAGTACTTTGAGGCACTATAGCTCCTACAAAGTGAGCCACTTGAGCTGACATGACAACATCATTCCCATCTATTTTGGTAATCACGTCTCCTGTTTGTAGACCCGCGGCAAAAGCTGGACTATCGTCTAGCACTTGAGATATTAATGCACCCGAAGCCTTATCCAAACCAAAAGATTCTGCAAGGTCTTGACTGACCTCTTGAATCTGCACACCCAGCCAACCTCGCGCCACTTGACCTGTTTCTCTCAGCTGTTTGGCCACGGTAGAGGCTGTATTACTAGGAATAGCAAAACTCACACCCATAAAACCACCTGAGCGGGTATAGATTTGAGAGTTAATACCGACCACTTCTCCGTCCAAATTAAATAAAGGGCCACCTGAATTACCTGGATTTATAGCCACGTCTGTTTGAATAAAGGGCACATAAGTTTCTGAGCGAAGACCTCGCCCTTTAGCACTCACAATGCCCGCAGTGACTGAGTAATCAAAACCAAAGGGAGATCCAATAGCAAGCACCCACTCCCCCACTTTCAACTTATCTGAGTCTGCCATGGTCAAAAACGGCAGCCCTTGTGCGTCAATTTTTAATAAAGCTAAGTCAGAGCGTGGATCGCTACCCACAAGTTCCGCTTCCATTTCACGACGATCACCTAAAGCGACAATAATTTTTTCGGCCCCCTTAACCACATGATCGTTGGTAAGAATATAGCCATCTGCACTGATCAGAAAGCCTGAGCCTGTAGACTGGGCTTGAGGCGCACGCCTTTGCTGAGGGGGTTGCGAGGGTTGCTGAGGAGACTTGGGAGCAAAAAAGTCTTTGAAAATTTCAGGCACCTGGCCCTGGTTGGGAGCTTGGGGTTGATTACCTGTAAACCTTTGGGTGTTGTTACGCACAGTACTAATGTTAACCACAGCAGGAGATGCTTTTTCAACAAGTATTGTAAAGTCTGGAAATTGTTGAGCTTGTGAAAAGCTGGACGACAACATGGCGAGCAACAACAACCCGCTCAGTTTATAGTGCAAAGTGAATTTTTTCATCGACCGCGTCTCCATCTATTCATATGGTAAAAATATATTACTCATAATCATACGGCAGTTTTAACGAGCTAAGGGCACTATAGAGCTCATTTACAAAAAACTTTCAAAGCTTTGCAGAAGCATGTGCTGATATACAATTATATGTATAAATATTTGGTGTTAATCAGTCGTGAAATGAAGTTCCTGCACCTGAACACTGCTTTGCTGGCGAAGGATTACTGGCTGCCACTGATTAGAGTTAACAACAGAATCACTTTGGCTGTACCAACGCAGCAGCAACAAACCAAGACCTAATCCGAGCAACGCTACAATGACTGTAACAGGCTCAGACAATCTCAGCCACTGAGCTAACAAAGCACACCCAAGCATTGATACCAAAGGCATGGCAAAGGTTAGCAAGCTGGCTTTAATAAAGGCGTTTTGAGGGATACCAAGAACCACTTCATCGCCCACACTTAAGGACATAGCCAAAGGCATGGGCAACTGGATACGCGAACGCTTACAATCTGTCGCTTGGTTCATGAGTCGTTGGCCGCAGCCACTTTTCATGCTGCAAGATTTACACGTGCTCAGGCGAATGGTATCAAGCCATACTGAGCTTTGATCAATGGCATGGACGTGGGCAACTTGCTCGATCATTGAGTCGTGTGCATTAGACATAATTCAGCCCTACAGCCTTAAAAGGCGTTTATTGGGCTGTAAAGGATACCACAGAGCTGGCCACTTGCTCGCCTTGCGCTAAACTTAATTGGCCAACCAAGGTGATAAACATTGAGTTGCCATTATGCGTAATCGTTTGGCCTAAAACGAGATTGGAACCAGCAAAGGTATGGCCTTCAGGAATGGTGCGGCCATTTAATGCTTCAACATAAAGCGTAAAGTTATCAATGCCATCACTATAAGTAAGCACTTCCCTTGCCACTTGGTTTGAGGTGTCTAAGCTGCGCTGGGTTAGTACAAAACCAGTCGGTAAATTTGCCGCTGACCAAGTCGCATCCGCTGCGTTAGCCGCTTCTATGGGTGCTGGCAAACGAATGATATCATTAACGTTATCTACACTCGCAGAAGCGACACCCGTGCTAAATAGCGCAATACTATTATTGCTATTTCTGGGCTCTAACAACACAATACCTTGCTGGGCAGGAATTACTTGTGGCACAGCCGATATACCAATACGCTGGGCGCCAAGGACCATAACCATAGTCACACTTGCTGCTACAGCCAAACCTGCAACAGGCTGCCAGAAACGATCTAAATAGCTTACTTTAGATGCTTGATTGTTAGGTGCAGCAAAAGATTGTTGCGCATAGCACGGCTCTGCCACGATCGCTTGACGCACCCGATCTGAAAAATCTAATGATACAGAGGCTATACTGGCTTCACGTTTTAGTGCAGCACTAGCTAGTTGGTAACGAGCCCACTGCAACCTTACTTGCTCATCACTCTCACAGGCTTTGAGTACGCGCTGAAGCTCAAGCGGCTGCGCAACATCATCCATTACTGCAGATAATGATTCACGCACTAGTTGTGCATCACTATTGCGGGTGTGTTTAGTTTGTGTTGGTACCAAAATATCGCTTCCTAAATTTTGCTTACGGCAGTTTGGACGCCAAAAGTCTGGTTTGGTTCAATGTTATTTTTACACTATCTTCACAGAACGCTAATCACGATCCATAAGTTTTGCTACTTCTTTGTCAATTGCCTCACGAGCTCTAAATATACGCGAACGGACAGTGCCCACGGGGCAGTCCATTACTTGTGCAATTTCTTCATAACTCATACCTTCAAACTCTCTCAATGTAAGCGCAGTCTTAAGGTCTTCTGGCAGCTTGTCTAGGGTGGCAAACACCTTATCTTGAAGCTGATCACGAGCCATCAAATTTTCTGGGGTATCCACGTCTGCCATGACATCGGCACTACCATAGTCGCCGTATTCGTTAGCTTCTACATCAACATCTGGTGGTCTGCGAGACCGAGATACTAAATAGTTTTTTGCCGTGTTAATGGCAATGCGGTAGAGCCATGTATAAAACTGACTATCACCGCGGAAATTAGCCAACGCACGATAGGCTTTAATGAATGCCTCTTGACTGACGTCCATGGCCTCATGATGATCCTTCACATAACGACCCACTAAACTGATGATTTTGTGTTGGTATTTAAGAACCAATAAATCAAAGGCGCGCTTATCCCCAGCTTGCACTCGTTCTACAAGCTGCTGGTCAGATGAGACTGAAATAGGTATGGCCTTTTCAATGGGCACTTAGGTTTCCTTATCTAAATTTGGCTCAGTACACAAATTGCGATTCGCTAGCAATTTAATAGCCTAATAAGAGTACAACAGATTAGCCTTGTAGACACTAGTTCAGAGTAAATCTAACCAGTTAAAACATATCTGCGATAACAATAAGCATTTCACCTTAGGTCTAGCCAAGCTATAATCGAAGACTTTAGCAAATTACAACAACAGCAACCTTATGCAACAAGACTTTCAATACGACGTGCTTATTATAGGTTCCGGCGCTGCCGGGCTTAGCTTAGGTTTAAAATTGGCCGCAACTCGCAAGGTCGCTGTAATAAGTAAAAACGAACTAAACGCTGGTGCTTCAGGTTGGGCGCAAGGTGGCATTGCAGCAGTACTTGACCAACAAGACCGCATAGATGATCACATCCAAGACACCTTAATAGCAGGTGCTCACCTTGGCAATCCAGAAGCCATCCAATTTACCGTAGAGCAAGCAAAAGCCAGTATTGATTGGCTTATTGGTCAGCGCGTACCCTTTACTCAAGACGAAGCAGACCCAACAGGATACCATCTAACCCAAGAAGGTGGTCATAGTCATAGGCGCATCATTCACGCGGCAGACTGGACTGGTCGAGCAGTGACCACAACCCTGCTAGAACGAGCGACAGAGGCCAAAAACTTAGACTTGTTATCTCATCAGGTAGCTGTTGACTTAATTACTAATGCGAAACTAGGATTGCCAGGCAACCGCTGTGTAGGCGCCTACGTATTAAATCAACAAACGGGCCACGTCAACACGTTTAAAGCACAGTGTGTCATTTTAGCCACAGGCGGTGCCAGTAAAGTGTATCTTTATACGAGCAATCCAGATGGCTCATCTGGTGACGGTATAGCTATGGCTTGGCGTGCAGGTTGCCGTGTAGCTAACATGGAATTTAATCAGTTCCACCCTACCTGTTTGTATCACTCACAAGCCAAATCATTTTTGATCACTGAGGCTATCCGTGGTGAAGGTGGAAAGTTAGTATTGGCTAATGGTGAGCCATTTATGCAGCGCTTTGATGACCGCTTAGAGCTAGCCCCACGAGATATTGTTGCCCGTGCCATAGACCACGAAATGAAACGCCTTGGTGATGACTGCGTTTATTTAGACATTAGCCATCGTGGACGTGAGTTTATCCAATCTCATTTTCCCAACATTTACCAACGCTGCATGGAACTGGGCATAGACATTGCTAAAGATCCTATTCCTGTAGTGCCTGCTGCACACTATACCTGTGGCGGCATTATTACCAATCAAGACGGTATGACTGATATTGAAGGCCTATACGCTGTTGGCGAAACCGCTTTTACAGGCTTGCATGGTGCTAATCGATTAGCAAGCAACTCATTATTGGAATGTTTCGTTTATGGCCACGCTGCGGCAAAGCACATCGAAAAAAATTGGAGCGAAACCCCACCTAAACGCACTATTCCTACCTGGGATGAAAGCCAAGTAAAAGACTCAGATGAAGACGTAATCATCTCTCATAACTGGGACGAATTACGTCGCTTTATGTGGGACTATGTGGGGATAGTTCGCACAGACAAACGCTTAACCAGAGCAAAGCACCGTGTAGAGTTGCTACTTAGTGAGATAGATGAGTTTTATAGTAATTATCGCGTTAGCCCAGACCTTATAGAATTACGCAATTTGGCCTTGGTGGCCTCACTTATTATTCATAGTGCCCAGCAACGCAAAGAAAGCCGTGGTTTACACTACACATTAGACTATCCAGACACCCAAAAAACCGCCCGTAACACGATCATGACACCTACTAATTTTGATTGGCAGTAGGGATTTGGATATGCCAACGGCCAAACACTCTTAATTTACGCAACATGTCTGGGGGGCCACTGTCAGCCAGAAGTGGCCACCAAAACTGCTGCCCATCTGAAAGCCTAATATATAAGGTAATAAAATAAGGATTAAAGGCTGATTTTGGCATGATTTGCCCACTCACTTGCTCACCATTTTTTAGATAACAGCAAAAATCATCCGCAGTCCAGCTGACAGCGACTACGCTGGTGCTAGATTTAAGTAAAGCCCAGCGCCAAACCCAATACCAGCTCATACCACCAGCAAACAACGCATAAGCTAACGCCAACCACACGTTTCCTAATATACCCCAGCCACAAAGGCTCAAAGCTAGCCAAACAACACCTGCCACTAAAGCAAGGTGTGGTGAAGCCTTAAGCTGAAACTTGGCTCGACTTAGCATAGTCTTTAACCAACTTAACCATGGCATCAAGGTCTGCATCTCCACTCGCACCGTGCCCCATAAACCAGGTAAATAGGTCTGGATCTTGCTGGCCCAACAATCTCACATAGGTTTGTTGCTCTTGCGAACTGATAGAAGGCAACACATTAGCGGCAAATGGCCCCAGTAAAACATCTAATTCCAGCATGCCACGACGACTGTGCCAAATTTGCCGCTTTAATTCTGTTTGATTCAACATTGAATTCCTCTGTCTTAACCCATACCATGTACACATGGCGTAATTTTAGCGCAAACTGTCCAATTATGCCTGCTAGGCATCCATATTTAGATTATTAACAACATGAAACAAACCTATTTTTGCCCGCTGGATCATTTTGGTAGCCTGAGCTTGTCTGGCCCCGATGCCCAAAAATTTTTACAAGGCCAAATCACCTGTGATGTTACCAAGGTGACACAGTCTTTTGGCCAAGCTGGTGCGTACTGCACTCCAAAGGGCAATGTCATTGCCAACTTCAACTTAGTCACACATGCCGACACTTTACTCATGCATATGCCCAGGACTATGGTAGAAAGCGTGCAAAAGGCGATGTCCAAGTACATAGTATTCTCTAAAGCTCAGCTGCAAGATGCAAGTAGTGACTGGAGCCGATTTGCAGTGTGGGGTGACGAGGCTATGGCATGCATTACTCTGGTATTCGGTTTAGCTCCCCAAGAGCAACTGTCATGCATACAAGATGTTAACTACTTAGTATGGAGCAATGACGCAAATAGCAAAGAATTTATTGTCTATTGTAGCCCTAGCCACAAAGCAAAAATAATGGTCCAGCTTGAACAGCAAGCAAAATTAGCCGATATGAGTGCGTGGGAAGCTAAACAAATCAATAATGGCCTCGTTTACGTAACCCCAGAAATTAGTGACAGCTATGTGCCACAGATGCTCAACTTACAAGCCACAGGCGCAATTGACTTTAAAAAGGGCTGTTATACTGGGCAAGAAATCGTGGCCCGTATGCAGTATTTAGGTAAACTTAAACGACATTTACTAATAGGACAAGCAAGCTCACCTATCGCTTTAGAGGTGGGCCAACAAATTGATGCCACCAAGCGAAAAAATGTAGGCCGCATAACCAGTGTTGCCTCCACTGGCGGCAACAACTACGAGTTTACTGCAGTTATAAATCGTACAGAAGCACAAGAAGACACACTTAATCTGCATGAGCAAGACGGCGCAATCATAAATTTAGTGCCTCTGCCTTATGAAATTGATCCACAAGTCTTTGAGCGCATTAAGCTATAGTTAAAGTGATGCAGTTAAAGCAACACAAATTGGCTAGGCTCTGCTAACACTGGAGTGCGCTGCCAATCTATAGGGCTTTGGCCGCGCTGTGTTATATAGGCATTGGCCTTTGAGAAGTGAGCGCAGCCAAAAAAACCCCGATACGCTGATAACGGAGAAGGATGCACCGTTTCAAGCACGCAGTGTTTGCTTGCATCGATAAGGCCAGCCTTAGCTTGGGCTGGTTTTCCCCACAGCATAAACACCACCCCATCACATTGCTGGCTGATTGCACTAATAACAGTGTCCGTAAGATACTCCCAACCTTTGCCCTGATGCGCACCTGCTTGACTATGTTCTACTGTGAGCACTGTGTTAAGCAACAATACACCTTGCTGTGCCCACTGGCTTAAATTGCCATGCGTGGCAGGCTGCACACCTAAATCATTGGCGAGCTCTTTAAGGATATTACGTAAAGACGGAGGTGTCTTAACACTTTGATTCACAGAGAAACTTAAGCCATGGGCTTGGGGTTGGCCTTGTTCAAATCTGTGATAGGGATCTTGACCTAAAATCACCACTTTAACTTGCTGCAATGGGGTAAGTTTAAAGGCGTTAAACCAATCACTTTGTTTAGGTAGCAAAGCAATCTTTTGATCTAGCTGCTGCTGCAAAAAGGCAGCCAAAGCATTAAGCTCAGGCTGAAGTAAACAAGGCTCTAGCACCTTAAGCCAGCTCTTATCGAGCTGGTGTAAGTGTGCATTTTGCCAAATGGACTGAGCCATTTTTTAACAGTTCTACTATTTAGCTTCAGGGCGCATGTGCGGAAACAACAACACATCGCGAATAGACGGGGCATCAGTGAATAACATCACCAAACGGTCTATACCAATACCTTCACCTGCTGTAGGAGGCATGCCGTATTCTAGAGCGGCTATATAGTCTGCATCGTAATGCATAGCTTCATCATCTCCCGCATCTTTTTCGGCTACTTGAGCCAAGAATCGTTCAGCTTGGTCTTCAGCATCATTTAGCTCTGAGAAACCGTTAGCAATCTCACGACCACCTACAAAAAACTCAAACCGATCTGTAACAAACGGATCAAGGTCATTACGCCTTGCTAAAGGTGACACCTCTGCAGGGTACTCAGTGATAAACGTTGGCTGATCTAAACGATCTTCTACTGTCTTTTCAAAGATCTCAATCTGCACCTTACCTAAACCATAATAAGACTTAAGTGGAATACCAAGCTCTTCAGCAATAGCACGTGCACCGGCTTCATCAGCTAACTGAGAAGCTTTAATGGTAGGGTTGTAATGTAAGATAGAATCAAACACAGAAATACGTTTAAACGGCTGCGCAAAGTCATACTCGCTGCCTTGATAAGTAACTTTACTATTACCCAGTACAGACTCTGCAATATGGCGCAGCATGCCTTCTGTTAAATCCATTAAGTCGCGAAAATCTGCATAAGACCAGTAAAATTCCAGCATAGTGAATTCTGGGTTATGACGCGTAGAGAGACCTTCGTTACGAAAGTTGCGATTAATTTCAAACACGCGCTCAAAACCACCTACCACCAAGCGTTTAAGGTAAAGCTCTGGAGCAACACGCAAATACATATCACGATCAAGGGCATTATGATGAGTAATAAATGGGCGGGCAGATGCTCCACCGGGAATCACCTGCATCATGGGTGTTTCTACTTCCATAAATTCGCGAGCAATTAAATATTGGCGAATAGCTTCTACCACGCGGGTTCTGATTACAAAGGTTTTGCGAGACTCTTCATTAACAATAAGGTCTACGTAACGTTGGCGATAACGCATCTCTTGGTCTGCAAGGCCATGATGCTTATCAGGCAGTGGACGCAGGGCTTTAGTTAATAGCTGTGGGTCTGACATATCTACAAACAAATCACCTTTGCCAGATTTTTGTAATACCCCTACTACACCCACAATGTCACCTAGGTCCCAGGTTTTAAGCTCGGCTAGCTGTTCTGGCGTTAGGGCTTTACGATTGACATAAAGCTGGATACGACCAGACACGTCCTGGATTTCCATGAACGCACCACGATTACGAATGATACGTCCTGCCACCTTTACCGGTATAGCCAATTCTTCTAACTGGGGTTTATCTTTTTCGCCGTGGGCATCTTGTAAATCTTGGGCGTAGCTGTCACGACGAAAATCATTAGGAAAGGCATTCCCTGCTTCACGGCGCTTGGCTAATTTGGCACGACGCTCAGCAATGAGTTTGTTGTCGTCTTGCATTAAACTTTCGTTAGTATCATTCATAGGTCTTGGTTCTACTATTGGGTAATGTGTTTACTACGTTTATAAACCAGCCTTTAAGCTGGCAACAATAAATTGGTCTAAATCGCCATCTAATACCTTATCACAACCACCAGTCTGCACGTTGGTTCGTAGGTCTTTAATGCGTTGATCATCAAGCACATAAGAGCGTATCTGACTGCCCCAGCCAATATCAGACTTGGTGTCTTCTAAAGCTTGCGAGGCTTCTTGGCGTTTATGAATTTCTTGCTCATACAGCTTGGCACGCAACTGCTTCATGGCAGAATCACGGTTTTGATGTTGCGAGCGCTGATTTTGACACTGCACTACAATGCCAGATGGGCCGTGGGTTAAACGCACAGCAGAGTCAGTTTTGTTAACATGCTGACCACCAGCACCACTGGCACGGTATGTGTCTACGCGCACATCTGATGGGTTTATTTCTATGTCGATATCATCATCAATTTCTGGTGAAACAAATACCGAGGCAAACGATGTATGACGGCGACTACTAGAATCAAACGGCGATTTGCGCACCAAACGATGCACACCTGTTTCTGTGCGCAGCCAGCCAAAGGCATAATCGCCTTCAAAGCGAATGGTGGCACTTTTGATGCCAGCAACATCACCATCACTGACTTCCATCAGCTCTACTTTAAACCCTTTTTGCTCACCCCAACGCAAATACATGCGCAAAATCATACTCGCCCAATCTTGAGCTTCAGTGCCACCAGAGCCAGATTGAATGTCTAAAAAGGCAGCATTTGGATCCATTTCGCCAGAGAACATACGCCTAAACTCTAGCTTTTCTAGGCTTGCAGTTAATGCGTAAATCTCTGACTGCACTTCGTTTAGGGTGTCTTCGTCATTCTCTTCTACGGCCAAATCTAATAATTCGCGAGCATCAACTAAACCCACGTCCATAATGTCGATGGTATTCACCACACCTTCAAGCATGGCACGCTCTTTTCCTAGGGCTTGCGCGCGCTGCGCATCATTCCATACATCGGGCTGTTCTAAGTCTCGCTCTACTTCTACCAAACGTTCTTTTTTACCAGCATAGTCAAAGATACCCCCTAAGCACATCGGTGCGCTGCGATAAGTCTTTCATGGCTAAGATGTAAGGATTTATTTCAAACATTAAGGGTGACCCATAATTGGCAATAAATGTGAGCGTAAAATGATGGCAGTATTATACCCGATAGTGGCTATTTTGGGCACCGTTTACCTTGGCCTTTCTTGCCTAGGTTGTAGAGTATTTTAGGAAAGCTTTCTGACTCATTGTAAAATTAAGTTTAATGCTAGATTAAAAACATAGGTTTTAATTCAAACATCGTCTAACATTAACTAATAAACTAATGATATAAGATTGAAGATGTCTAACCATGTAAACACTTTAGGCCAGCAAATAGGCCTTCCGTTACCCCACTGGACACCGTGCCAAAAGCCCTCCAGTACCATTATAAAAGGGCTGTATTGCCGCTTAGAACCTCTCAACTGTGAGCAACACAGTGAAGATTTATGGCAGGCCTTTAGCGCCGACAAAGAAGAGCGCATTTGGACTTATTTACCTTACGGCCCTTTCACCAAAAAAGCCCAATTTATAGCGTGGTTAAACAGCCATAGTAACAGCCAAGATCCATTATTTTATGCCATTATTGCAACCCAAAAAATAGGCAAAGCAGTAGGCATTGCCAGCTACTTGCGCATACAACCAGAAATAGGAGTGGTGGAAGTGGGGCATATCAACTATTCCCCTGCCCTGCAACAAACCACCGCTGCCACAGAAGCTATGTATTTAATGATGAATCATGTTTTTGAACTAGGCTACCGCCGCTATGAATGGAAGTGTGACAACGAAAACCAAGGCTCTAAAAAAGCATCTAAACGCTTAGGTTTTAGCTACGACGGACTCTTTCGACAAGCCGCTGTATATAAAAACCGCAGCCGAGATACCGCATGGTTTTCTATAATTGATAAAGACTGGCCCACTCTTCAGGCAAGATACAAATGCTGGCTTGCACCAAGTAACTTCACCATTGATGGCAAGCAGCTAAGCAAATTAAGCACATAAGCTGCAAATATGTAGCGTTCCATCCCTATTTAACTCATGTATAATCGCGCTATGAAAATTCCAAAACGAATACTTCCGCTGGTCGAAAATGGTTTAGTCGACGAGGTGCTACGGGCCTTAATGAGCGGTAAAGAAGCTGATGTTTTTGTAGTGCGTTGCGGCTCTGAAATTCGCTGCGCAAAAATATATAAAGCTCCTGAAAAACGCGCATTCAAACAAGCTGTCACCTACCAAGAAGGGCGAAAAGTTCGCAACAGTCGCAGAGGTCGTGCGATGAGTAAAGGTTCAAAGTTTGGCCGCGAACAACAAGAAGAAGTGTGGCAATCTGCTGAGGTGGACGCCCTTTATAAGCTTGCAGACATAGGCGTGCGGGTACCCAAGCCTTATGGCTGTTTTGATGGAGTGTTATTGATGGAACTCATTACCTATGGTGATGGGGACGTTGCTCCACGACTAAATGATGTATCCATGACCCAAGAGCAGGCCTTAGCAGACCATGAAACCCTGATGCATGACATTATGCGTATGTTATGTGCAGGCTTAGTGCATGGCGACCTTTCGCCATTTAATGTGCTAGTTGATGATCATGGCCCTGTCATAATAGATTTGCCACAAGCAGTGGATGCTGCGGCAAATAATAATGCCCAAAGCATGCACCAGCGAGATGTAGAAAATATTACCCATTACTACGCCCAATATGCCCCTTCCCTAAGCCACACCCGCTATGCGCCAGAAATGTGGGCTTTATTTGAAGCAGGCGACTTGCACCCTGGCACCCAACTAACAGGACTATTTGAAGAAGACACAGAATCTGCTGATGTAGATACTGTGCTAGAAGAAATAAAACAGGCGTTTATGGAAGAGCAAAATAGGCTGGAGCGGATAAGAGAAGCTAATTCAGTAGATTAAAAAAATCTAACTAAACTTTGCAAACTCTATTTTCGGGCAACGATCCATCACCACAGCTATGCCAGCAGCTCTTGCCATAGCTGCTGCTTCTGCATGGTAAATATCTAGCTGCATCCACATCACTTTAGCACCTTTAGCAATCACTTCACTGGCCAACGTTGGCATGGCTTCACTGGATCTAAAGCAGTCCACCATATCGATTTCAAAAGGAATAGACGCAAGATTTGGGTAGCAGGTTAAGCCTAATATTTCTTTGTGCAAAGGGTGCACGGGAATGATTGAATAGCCAAGCTGTTGCAAGTACAGGGCTACTTGATGACTGGCTCGGTGAGGCTTAGGAGACAAACCTACTATCGCAATAGTTTGCACCTGAGTGCTAATGCGCTTAATGTCGTCAATATGTAACCCATCAATAGCCATAGATTACTCGCCGCTGTAAACACAGCCAGAAGTACAAGTTTCTTTTAACTCTAAGCGTGAAAGCTGAGGCAATACTGGTTTTAGCTGCTGCCAAATCCACTTCACCATCACTTCACTGGTAGGGTTTTCTAGGCCTTTAATGTCATTAAGGTAGTTATGATCTAGTTGCTCATAAAGCGGTTTAAACACCTTTTTAATGTCGCCAAAATCCATAATCCAGCCAGTGGTCTCTCCTACTGGGCCAGACACCACGATGCGCAAGGAAAACGTGTGCCCGTGAAGACGACCACATTTGTGCCCTACTGGTACGTTAGGTAAAAAATGCGCCGAGTCGAAGCTAAAATCTTTGTATATTTCCATTAGCGAATGCCTGTAATTTTGTGAGTTTGCAAGCTTAAGCGCCACCGTGGGTGCTGCATACAATAATCTATGGTTTGTTGCACGTAGTTGTCATCATCATTGGAGGAGACAATATACGCTTTATCTAGCGGTTGTAGATAATGGTTTTCAAAATCCCAATCTATAAACTTTTCTGGCATAGCATGATGCTGTGGGTACACAAGTTTTAGCTCGTGACCTGTGGTTTGCACAATGTCTGAAGCGCCTTTAGGGCTCACACAGATCCAATCAATACTCGCTGGCACTGGTAATGTACCATTGGTTTCTATGGCTATTTCAAAGCCTTGTCCGTGTAACTGACCCACCAAGTCTTCATCTACCTGCAGCATAGGCTCACCGCCTGTCAGCACCACTAAAGGATCACCTGGCAGTCCTTTTGGCCAACAGCTTGTTATCAGCTTGGCTAAATCTTGTGCGGTGTAGCGACCACCTAACGTGCCATCGACGCCCACAAAATCTGTGTCACAAAAGTCACAAATGCTTACTCCACGGCGCGCCTCGCTACCAGTCCAAAGGTTACAACCGGCAAACCTACAAAATACAGCAGGTCTGCCAGCTTGGCGGCCTTCACCTTGCAATGTATAAAAAATTTCTTTAACAGAATACATAATTATAATGACACATACGGCACGGGGTCTGTGAGCCCTGCTTTAGCAAAGGCTTCTAAACGCTCTACACAAGAGCCACATTTACCACAGGCTTTTTCTTGGCCTAGGTAGCAGGTCCAGGTTTGGGCATAATCTAAACCCATGCTTAAACCAGCTTCAAGGATAGCCAGCTTACTTTGGTGTAAAAAAGGGCTAATAATTTGTACATCGTCGTAGTTGGCTATCGCTGACACCACATTCATGGCATCAACAAACTCTGGGCGGCAATCTGGGTAGATATCGTGATCACCTGAATGAGCGCCATAAAATACATCTGTAGAGCCTATGGACACAGCGTAGCCAATAGCTAAAGACAATAGAATCATGTTGCGGTTGGGCACCACAGTAGACTTCATATTATCTTCTTCGTATTCACCTGTAGGAATATCTATGTCTGCAGACGTTAAAGAAGATCCCTGCAATAGCTGGTTAATCGCGGTGATGTCCACCAGCTTATGAGAAATACCTAAATCTGCACACGCTTTCACTGCCACATCTAGCTCTTTACTATGGCGCTGACCATAGTTGAACGATACGGCATGTACTTCATAACCTTGCTTTAAAGCAAGGTGTAGCACGGTGTAAGAGTCCATACCACCGGAATAAATGACGACGGCCTTGGGCTTCTCTTTTAGTTTCTCTGATGGAGTCGCTGTTGAGTTCATGTGCGGCTAATCTGCAATACAAATAATTAAGCCGCGCATTATACCTTAAGCTTAGTATTTACGCACTTTTAGCAAGCTTAAGTTGAGCCATTTCCTGCAAAATACCGCGCACCCACAAAGGGCGATTGAGGGTGTACAAATGCACCTGGTTAAGCCCATGGTTAGCTAGCTGCTCTATCTGGTTTAAGGCAATATCAATGGCGAGATTAAATTGATCATTAGTGTCACTTAACTGTTCAAATTGAGCCACTATTTTTTTAGGTATAGTCGCGCCACAACGGTCGGAAAAACGCTGAATTGCGTGAATATCATGAATAGGCATGATGCCAACGATGAGGGGAACATCTATTGCTTGAGCTTGCAGCCGTTCAGAAAAACGTAATAGTGCATCAGTGTCATAACAATACTGCGTCATAATTTGGCTGGCCCCTGCCTCCACCTTAGTTTTTAAGTGAGCAATATCTGCGTTCGCGCTCGTTGCTTCTGGGTGAGTTTCTGGATAGCCTGCCACAGAAATAGTGCCATCAAACCATTGTCTTAAACCTGCCACTAAATCAGCACCATAAACATAACCTTGGGGATGGGGAATAAACTGTCCGTTTGTGCCATCGCCCCTAAGAGCCACCAGATGGTCAATGCCCGTTTCGATAAAAGCTTTAGCGGCTATATTGACTTCTGCCTTACTAGCGCCAGCTGCGGTGATATGGGCTGCAGGTACATGTCCAAGTTTTTGTAAACGTTGAATCGCACTATAACTTTCAACTTGGCTTGAACCACCAGCGCCGTATGTCATTGAACAAAATTCAGGTTTCCAAGATGCAAGATCATTCAGGCAAGTATCCAGCGCAAGATGGCTAACATTAGATTTAGGAGGGAAGAATTCGAAGGAATAACGGCTATTCAAGGCATGCCCCGGTGTTTTTTACACTTATAAGAGCCATTATTATGTCAGTTTTACATGGGCTACTGGGTGAAAAAAACATGCCGAAGATGAATGTAATTCATACTTGGGCATAATTTTGAGTGTGTATTATACAGCGACAGATACCGACACTGCCATCACCAAAAGCAGTAGCAACTCTGTCACTTCAATGCTGGCACCAGCGGTATCACCAGTCCAGCCATCTATGCGCTGCATCATCAAGCGGCGCATCAAGGCATAGCCTAACGCACTCGTTGCCAGCATAGCCGATGATAAAGCTATTGTTTGGTAAAGCATCAATGTAACCAAGATCATAACCCAAAACCAAACCCACTTAGCCTGCACTTGGTTTTTCAGCTGTGTACCCAAGCCCTCACCTCTCACATACGGCGTATGCACAACTAACACCATAGCCTGCAACCTTGCCAACACTGGCACCATCACTAGCATCAACCACCACCAAGATGCGGCGGTTTGTGCGAAATGTATCACCTCACTTAAAGCTAGCCACTTAAGCAATAAGGTTAATACTAAAACCACCACAGCACTGGGGCCACACGTAGGGTCTTTCATCAAATCTAAAGTGCGCTGTTTATCTCCAAACCCACCTAACCATGCATCAGCGCTATCGGCTAGACCATCAAGATGCAAACCACCCGTAATCCAAACCCAAAACACCAGCACTAAAGCGGCTTGTAGCTGTGGGCCGACTAAGATACCAAAATGGTTGAGCGCCGCAGGTAAAAGAACTAACCAGCCGCCAATCGCAGCACCTACCACAGGGTAATATAGTAGCGCTTTACCTGACACCTGAGGTGTGGGCACGGTGTTAGCAATAGAAAACACTTTATAAACAGGGATACGAGTAAGAAACTGAAAGGCCAAAACCAAGGCATGATAGTGTCGTTTAAGCATTTCAAACATTCTAATTTGCACCAAAGTCTAGGCTGATATGGTAATCAGAGTGGCCACTTTCGTCGTCAAAAGTCACCAGATGCAAAGGCACAAGCCCAGCATAGGGTAAGTTAAAATTAAATAGCCCCTTGGCATCCATGTGCAAAATAGACCCTAACATAGCTCTAATCACACCCCCATGGGTAACAATTAACATGTGCTTACAATTTAACTTAATGGCACTTTTTACATGCTCATGCAAAGCTTCCATCGCTCTGATTTGTAATTGTAGTACCGTTTCGCCATTGGGGGCACAGCAATGCATTGGATTACTCCAAAACTGGCTCACAGCTTCTGGCTGCTCACGCCATATTTTGGCACGAAGCTGTCCATCCCAATCGCCAAACGACATTTCTTTAAAGCGCTTTTCTATCTTTAGCTTAGGCATCAATGAAGCTGAAAACTTTGCACAGCGTTGTAAATCAGAGCTCACAAGGTAGTCTACAGGCAGCTTAAGGGTTGCAACGCTTTGATGCATTTGCTCAAACCCTTGATCCGTTAAAGCCACATCTGTATGGCCACGATATATGTCATCTAATTTGGTTTTACCATGGCGCAATAAACTAATTTTCATTAGCGGCTAGATACCATTAACTGGCTGTTCTGAAACCTGCGCTTCAGAAAAGGTGGCCATTTCGTTATGCGTAACACATGCACTTTTCAATATAGATAAAGCCACGCCAGCGCCACTGCCTTCTCCTAAGCGCATACCCAAATCAAGAATAGTGTCAGCACCTATTGATGCCATCATTGCCTGATGTCCAGGCTCCGCTGAAGCATGAGAAAAAAACATCCACATGTTGATATCAGGCTGAATTTTTGCAGCTAAAATAGCCGCTGAAGTGGTAATAAAACCATCTACTAAAATGGGCATACCCACCTGCGCTGCACGAATGTAGGCGCCGGTTAATGCCGCAATTTCAAGCCCACCTACATGGCGTAGCGCTTCTATTGGGCTAGTCATGGCGTCTTCATGTTTGTCCAATGCAGCTTCTATAACTTGGCCTTTATGTGTAACACCTTGTGCATCTAAGCCAGTGCCTGGGCCCACTAGAGCTGTGACACTCTGACCCGTAGCCCATGCTGCCAAAGCCGTAGCAGAGGTGGTATTGGCAATGCCCATATCACCACCTATAAACAAGGTAGCGCCATTGTCTGCTGCACGCTCCACCGCAGCTTTACCAGACTGCATAGCTTGGCTTAGCTGCTCTTTAGTCATAGCAGCTTGTTGTGAAAAATTAGATGTGCCTGCCATAATGGTGTTATCTACAACATTGTCCATAGCAGACAGATTTACCACAGTGCCTAGATTTACTACTTCAAAGGAAGCATTGTTTTGACGCGCCAATGCACAGATTGCAGCCCCACCACGAGAAAAATTCTTTATCATCTCTCCAGTAACCACTTGAGGAAATGCAGACACACCCTCTGCCGCAACGCCATGGTCGCCAGCAAATACCACTACCTGAGCATTATCTACACTGGGCTTTTGCACACCTTGCATAGCACAAAGGCGCAAAGCCATAGTTTCCAAACTCCCCAAAGATCCTGGCGGCTTGGTCAGTTGTCCTTGGCGCTCTAGCCCTTGCTCTTTAGCTTCCATGTTAAGTGTGGCTAGGGGTGCATTAATCCATTCAAGAGTCATAGTCATTACTTCTCGTTCATTTAAAAATTTATTTTAAGGTTTAATGAAAAATCATAAACACATATAAAGCTACTTTTTTAGGCTCAATGGCAATCCAGCTACGGCCAAAGTCACCTCGTCACATACTTGCGCTAAGCGCTGATTCATAAGGCCTGAATAATCTTGAAATTGGCGGCTTAATTCGCCCATTGGCACAATGCCTGAGCCCACTTCGTTACTTACCAATATTAGATGATGACGTGTTTGAGTTACTTGGCTAACCAGCGCTTCCAGCGCTGAATCCACATCATTGTCTTCAGCACACAAATGATTACTCAGCCATAACGTTAAGCAATCCACCAACACACAGCGTGGAGCTTGATCAAGGTCTAACAAAATTTGGCTTAGCGCTAATGGCTCTTCCACAAGCCCCCAATGACTTGGCCTGCGTTCCTTATGAATAGCTACTCTTGCTGCCATGCTGCCTGGCTCATTGCGCTTACTTACTTGAGCTGTAGCCACATAGACGACTTCTAAACCACTGCTCATGGCGGCTTGCTCTGCTAGACCACTTTTGCCAGATCGAGCACCTCCCAAAAACAGCTGCCGCAGCGGCATAATAGACGTCATAACGAATTGCTCTGATACTTATGGTTAAATATATGTATAGTTTATAGCGTTCCTTTGCCCTTTAATACTTAAAAGCGACTAGGATATTTCAATCTTCAAATATACGCCTTGTTCACCACTTCAGCGATAGGTAAACTTCGCTATACATTGAATACAGCACCAAACATAACGGCAGAACATAGACTATGAAAAAACCCATTAGTGATGAAAAACACCAGCAACGCATGAGCAAAGTAAAGCAGCAAATTGATAAAAAAATTGCCAAAGCTGACAAAGAACAAGGTGTATCTGTATTACTCACTGGCAACGGCAAAGGTAAAAGCAGCTCCGCTTTTGGTATGCTGGGTAGGAGTTTGGGCTATGGACACAAGTGCGCCGTAGTGCAGTTTATAAAGGGGGATTGGGAATGTGGAGAAGAACTGTTTTTTAGCCAATTACCATTAGTTTCATACCACGCCATGGGCGCTGGATTCACTTGGGAAACCCAAAACCAAGAAGCCGATAAAGCAGCAGCTGAAAAAGCTTGGGTGCTAGCTGCGTCCTTACTGGCAGACCCTGACATCGATTTTTTAATCTTGGACGAACTTACCTATATGTTTAACCATGGCTGGTTAGATTTAGAGATGGTAGCCAAAGCGATCACTGAGCGCCCTGCCAACATGAACCTTGTGGTCACAGGACGAGGCGCACCTCAGGGCTTGATTGAAGTGTGTGACACAGTGAGCGAAATAAAAGATGTTAAACATGCATTTAGAGATGGCATTAAAGCTCAGCGCGGCATCGAATTTTAGACAAAAAAAATGGCCTGAGTTACCTCAGACCAAAAAATCGCCACATATAATGTGGAAAGCATCGCTACCATACTGGCAGCAGCGCTTGCTGCCAAGTAAATGGCTTGAAAATCAGAATAATTCCTAAAGTTTTATTTAATATACTAATACCTAATCCACCTTAAGCATTTTTATTTAGAGATTTAACCCATGTCCATTGCACTATTTTTTGGCTCCACCACAGGTAATACAGAAGACATAGCCGACCAAATTCGTGACATTTTAGGCACTGATAAGGTAGATATTTTTAATGTGGCAGATGATTCTGTAAGCTTGATGCTAGACTATGAAACCGTGATTTGTGGCATTCCCACTTGGGACTATGGTGAGTTACAAGCTGACTGGGAAGACATCTGGGAAGAGATCGATGCGCTAGACCTGTCTGGCATTCAAATGGCCTTCTTTGGTTGTGGTGACCAAATTGGTTATCCAGAGTGGTATCAAGACGCTATGGGCTTACTACATGATAAATGTATAGGCCTTGGCGCTAAGGCGATAGGCTACTGGTCCACGATAGGTTACCAATTTGAGGTGTCTAAAGCAGCAACAGCAGATGGCAGTCAATTTATAGGCTTAGCGGTTGATGAAGACAGTCAACATGAGCTTACAGACCACCGTGTGACCACTTGGTGCAAGCAACTGCTTGAAGAGATAAGTGAGCACTAACTATGGATGCCAAAGGTCCCTTATCTGGATATAGAGTGATTGAACTAGGGCAACTGCTTGCAGGCCCTTTTGCCGGTTGTATGCTGGGGTATTTTGGTGCAGAAGTCATCAAGATTGAATCGCCAAACGGTGGCGATCCTATTCGCAATTGGCGCCAAATGAAAGACGGCACATCTTTATGGTGGTACTCATTAGCTAGAAACAAAAAATCTGTCACTATAGATCTTAAAACTAAAGCGGGCATTGAACTGGTTAAACAGCTGATTGATACAGCAGATATTGTAATAGAGAATTTCCGCCCAGGTGTAGTAGAAAACTGGGGCATTGGGCCTGAAGAGTTTAAGCAATCCAATCCTAAGCTTGTGTATGCCCGTATTTCCGGTTATGGACAAACAGGCCCCTATGCCAGCAAACCGGGATTTGCCTCTGTATGTGAAGGCATCAGTGGTTTTCGCTACGTCAATGGCCACCCAGATCAAGCCCCTGTGCGACCCAACCTAAGCATTGGTGACACTATTTCTGGCATCCATGCAGCGCTAGGTATTTGTTTAGCCCTGCTTGAACAAAAAAACAGCGGCAAAGGCCAAGTTGTGGATGTGGCTTTATATGAGTCTATGTTTAATTTGATGGAAGCAGTGGTGCCCGAGTATGATGGTGCCAACGTGATTAGACAGCCGTCTGGCAGCACGGTGACTGGCATTGTGCCTACCAACACCTATAGGTGCTTGGATGGTAAATACGTGGTGATTGGTGGTAATGGGGATTCTATCTTTGTGCGCTTAATGACAGCAGCTGGCTACCCAGACATGGCTTGTGACCCGGCCTTGTCATCTAATGCAGGTCGTGTAGAACATGAAGTTAAAATTGATCAAGCCTTGTGCTCTTGGTGTGCAGAAAATGACTCAGTCAGCATTCTTGCTATTTTAGATGAAAACGCAGTGCCTGGCGGGCCCATTTACAACGTAGAAGACATGGTCAATGATGAGCATTTTAAGGCCCGAGGGTTATTTGAAAGTGTAGAGATCAACGGTGAGCCATTAAAGATTCCGGCTATTTTGCCAAAATTATCAAACACCCCTGGTGCCACTCGCTGGGCTGGACCGGCGCTAGGCAGCCATACCAATGATGTCCTAGGAAGTCTATTAGGCTTATCTGGCGAAAAACTAACGCAACTTGCCCAAGAAGGCGTTATAAAAAAACCAAACTAATGCCAAAGCTTGAAGCCCTAACACCCACAACCACGCAGTAGCGTAAGCAACTTGTGGGTAAACCCCTAAGGCATTAGAGGGCCAAAGGTTAACCACGACACCCAAACCCCACTGACAAGCAAAAGCCACCACAAATACACATAAATTAAGGCTAGTATTAGTGCGCCCTACTAGGTTTTTCGGCACCGATTGTGACAAATAGGCATACATAAGCACACCAGAGGTGCCAAAGAATCCACTCAAACCCCACCATAAATGATGCCATTGGCTCCATTCGTTAATGATCACCCATTGGCTGCACATGTACACCAACATGCCGGACACACTCACTATATGAGTACTGATACCATAGCGCTGAGCATAGGCAGCTAGCGCCCCCAACACCACAAAGCCTGCAGTCATTGCCACAGCCATAGTGAGAATAATTTGCGCCGTTTGAGACTCAGATAAAGCCAAATAATCACGCAGCCAATAGCCAGACCACAAGCCCACAAATGCACCAAAAACGCCTTGAGTAGCTACAGATAGTGGGGCAATTTGGTAGAAGCGTGGGTGCTTGATCACTTGCCACAAAGCCCCTAATTGCTGGCCTAAGCTTTCACCATTTGAACTCACCTTGTATTTGGGCACCAAACTATAGACCAATACACTGGCTATAATAGAAGCAACAGCTAAGCCTTGAAACAAAAGTCGCCAGTCTCCCCAAGTTAAAAACCACTGTACAGGCGTAGAGGCACAGACCACTCCCAGGCCTCCTGCCATTAGTTGTAGGCCGTTAACTAAGGGTAGTTTTTGTGATGGCAGCAGGTTAGCGTAGGCAGTGAACGCTGCCATTAGACAGGCAGATACGCCGATACCAATAAGCCCACGCCCTATTAATAGCCCCATAGCGGAGCTTGCAAAAGCAAATATCAATGCGCCTAGTGCTGCTATTAATAACAGCGCAGCACTGACCTTGCGGCTTTCATAGCGATCTAACAATATGCCTAAGGGCAACTGACACAAAGCAAAGGTTAACAAATAAGCACTACTAACCAAGCCCATTTGGTTAGCATTGAGACCAAATTCACGCACTAAATCTGGCGCAATCGCCACATTTACCACACGATATAAAAACGACAAAAAATAACCAAAAGCAAAAGGTAAAAATAGCTTAAATAACATCATATGCCTTTAATGATTGTTTGCATGATTAGAACTTCGCATTAAAAGACTTCAATAAACCTAAAAAAGCCACTAAAATCATAGATCTTTATATCATATTTAATCGATATCTATCAGGCCTATCCTGCATCTGGCCTCTATTAAAAGCTAACGTCAAAAATAACTTAGATAGATTTAACAGCTCATGTTTTAATTTGTACAGGGTAGCTATTATGAAAAAAACCATATTAATCACAGGTGCTACTGACGGCATAGGCCTCAACACGGCAAAAGCCTTAGTTTCTTTAGGCCATGCCGTATTGATACATGGCCGAAGCCCAGAAAAGCTAGCCCAAGTAGAAAAAACCCTTAATGCCATACCCGATGGCATTAAGGTAGTGCCTTATCTAGCCGATTTGTCAGATCTTTTAGAAGTGGCCCACTTTGCCAGCGCTGTAAAGGCAAGCCATACCAAACTAGATGTCCTCATCAACAACGCTGGTGTATTAAAAACCAATACCCCAATCAATAGAGATGGCATGGATGTGCGCTTTGTAGTAAATACTCTCGCGCCCTATTTACTCACCCAAAAATTACTGCCTTTGCTAGACAGCACAGCACGTGTAATCAACCTATCCTCTGCAGCACAAGCGCCCGTGGATTTAGATGCGCTAACTGGCAAAAAACATGTCAGTGACGACTTGAATGCCTACGCACAAAGTAAACTAGCAATTACTATGTGGTCGTGTGGTGTGGCTCAAAAATTAAGCCTGCAAGGGCCAATAATTGTGGCGGTCAATCCAGGCTCATTACTTGCTACAAAGATGGTTATAGAAGGTTTTGGCATAGCTGGAAAAGATGTCAACATTGGTTCTGACATCCTTATTCGCGCAAGCTTATCTGACGAATTTAACAATACATCTGGTGAGTATTTTGATAATGATTCAGGCCAGTTTTCAGCACCACATATTGATGCACTTAACCCTAAAAAAAATGCAGACTTAATTCAATGCATAGAAGGCATCTTAAATAAAACTAAGTCTTAGCCATATTTTTACAAAAAAATACCCTGACAATGCAGGGTATTTTTAGTCATCGCTTAGTGAGTGACACTAGCTATAATCTAGAACGGAATGTCATCGTCAAACCCATCATCAAAACCACCTGCTTGTTGCTGTGGTTGTTGTGCAGGCTGTTGCTGCTGGGCTGGTGGTTGTTGCTGATAAGACTGTTGCTGCTGCGGCCTGCCTTGAGGGGCTTGCTGATTATAGTTTTGCTGCTGGCCACCACCTTGAGGGGCACCTTGGCCCCCTTGTTGGGCGTTTTGGCCACCTTGTGGACCACCTGCTTGAGCGCCACCTTGACGACTGTCTAGCATTTGCATTTGTGAGGCTACTATTTCAGTACTGTAACGCTTCACACCGTCTTGTTCCCACTGGCGAGTGCGTAAAGAGCCTTCTACGTATAGCTTTGAACCTTTACGAACGTATTCACTGGCAATTTCTGCCAAACGGTTAAAAAACACCACTCGGTGCCATTCTGTGCGTTCTTGAGGTTGGCCTGTTTGCTTGTCCTTCCAAGATTCTGATGTGGCTATACTTAAATTTGTGACTGCACCGCCGCTGGGCATGTACTTTGTCTCTGGGTCGCCGCCCACATTGCCTACCAAAATTACTTTGTTTATACCTTGTGCCATGATCTTCTCCTGATGTATGAGTGTTAAATTGCTGTATGTGTTAGCACACTAAATTAACCCAGCTAAGTGCAACCGGGGAGAAAATTATAGGCCTTAAGTGGGTATTATTCAAAGCCTAAAGTAGTTATTTTAAGAAGAGATTTAGGCCACTTCTTTAAATGCTGTTATAGGCGGCTACTTGTGCCTATAATGGTCGGTTTGGCCCTTAGTGGATTGACCCATGGATACGATCATAGTACGCGGTGCACGCACACATAACTTAAAGAACATCGACATCGATATTCCGCGCGACAAGCTAGTTGTCATTACTGGTTTATCTGGCTCTGGCAAATCATCTCTAGCCTTTGACACACTCTATGCCGAAGGCCAAAGACGTTATGTAGAATCCTTATCAACATACGCTAGGCAATTTCTTTCGATTATGGAAAAGCCTGACATTGACCATATCGAAGGCCTGTCACCTGCGATTTCTATCGAGCAAAAATCCACCTCACATAACCCCCGCTCTACTGTAGGCACCATCACCGAAATTTACGACTACTTGAGGTTGTTATTTGCCCGTGCAGGAGAGCCTCGCTGTCCAGATCATGGCTTGCCATTAGCTGCTCAAACTGTGAGCCAAATGGTAGACCAAGTATTAGCTCAAGAAGCTGATAAACGTTTAATGCTCTTAGCTCCTGTAGTCCAAAATAGAAAAGGTGAGCACTTACACACCCTGGATGAGCTTAGGAGTCAGGGCTATATACGTGCGCGTATTGACGGCACCTTATGTGATTTAGATGACACTCCAGATTTAGAGAAGAATAAAAAGCACACTATAGAAGTGGTTGTAGACCGCTTTAAAGTAAAAGAAGGTTTACAGCTTCGCTTAGCTGAGTCCTTTGAGACTGCGCTAAACCTTACTGACGGCATCGCTAAAGTAGCATCAATGGATGATCCGTCAGAGCCAGAAATGATCTTTTCATCGCGCTTTGCTTGCCCCACTTGTGGCCACTCTATTGCGGAGCTAGAGCCACGTTTATTCAGCTTTAACAGCCCCTCAGGTGCATGCCAGTCTTGTGATGGTTTAGGTATCCGTCAGTTTTTTGATGCTGGGAAAGTAGTACAGCAACCTGCTAATAGCTTATCTGAAGGGGCCGTTAGGGGCTGGGATCGTCGCTCTATTTATTATTATGGCCTTCTTAGCGCTATGGCAAAGCATTACGGTTTTAGCATGGAAACCGCTTGGGAAAAGCTTAGTGATGAGGTTCAAAAGCTGATTCTTTACGGCACTGGAAAGGTGCCTGTTGAATTTAATTATATTAATGATCGTGGCGACAAAATCACTCGCAATCACCCCTTTGAAGGGATCATTAATAACATGCAAAGACGCTATCGTGAGACTGAGTCAAACATGGTGCGCGAAGACTTAGGCAAGTACCTTAATATGCAGCCTTGTCCTAGCTGTAAAGGTAGCCGTTTGCGCACAGAAGCAAGGCATGTGTTTATTGATGAGCTCAATTTACCGCAAATCACCAGTAAAGCTGTGGGTGCTTGTTCTGAATACTTTGCCAATTTAGAGTTATCTGGTAAACAAGGGCAGATCGCTGACAAAATACTCAAAGAAATACGCCTACGATTAGATTTTTTAGTGAACGTGGGCCTAGAGTATCTCACCTTAGATCGTAATGCTGATACATTATCTGGCGGAGAAGCCCAACGCATTCGTCTTGCAAGCCAGATAGGTGCTGGCCTTGTGGGTGTTATGTACATTCTTGATGAGCCCTCTATTGGCCTGCATCAACGAGATAATGAGCGTCTACTTAAAACATTGATACATCTGCGTGACCTTGGCAACACAGTAATTGTGGTCGAACACGACGAAGAAGCCGTGCGCTTGGCAGATCATGTCATAGACATTGGCCCTGGTGCTGGCGTTCATGGTGGACGTGTAGTGGCTCAAGGCACACCAGAAGAGGTGATGGCTAATCCTGATTCCCTTACTGGACAATACTTAAGTGGTGTTAAGTGCATTCCCCTGCCAGCAAAACGCAACAAGCCTACTAAAGGCCAGTGGCTAAAGCTACTTGGCGCTACAGGTAACAACTTACAAAACGTAGACCTAAGCATTCCATTAGGTTTAATGACTTGTGTGACTGGTGTTTCTGGCTCAGGAAAATCAACTTTAATCAATGCAACCCTGTACCCTTTAGCTGCCACTTTGCTAAACAAGGCGACTACTTTAGTTGCAGCACCCCATAAGGAAGTTATCGGTTTAAATTTGATGGACAAAGTGGTCGATATCGACCAAAGCCCCATTGGACGCACACCTCGCTCTAATCCTGCCACGTATACTGGCATCTTTACACCCATTAGAGAATTGTTTGCAGGCACCCAAGAAGCTCGTTCTCGCGGTTACAAGCCTGGACGCTTTAGTTTTAATGTTAAGGGTGGGCGCTGCGAAGCTTGTCAGGGTGATGGCGTAATCAAAGTAGAAATGCACTTTTTACCTGACGTATATGTGCCTTGTGATGTGTGTAAGGGCAAACGTTATAACCGAGAAACCCTAGAAGTTCAGTATAAAGGTAAAAATATTACCGAAGTGTTAGACATGACTGTAGAAGCTGCAGTCGAGTTTTTTACCGCTGTGCCTATGATTCACCGCCGTTTAAAAACCCTAATGGATGTGGGTTTAAGCTACATTTGTTTGGGCCAAAACGCGACTACCCTATCAGGTGGTGAAGCCCAAAGGGTGAAGCTATCAAGGGAATTATCTAAGCGTGATACTGGCCAAACCTTATACATCCTCGACGAACCCACTACCGGCCTGCACTTTGCTGACATTCAGCAACTATTGGTTGTACTTCATCGCCTAAGAGACCACGGCAATACTATTGTTGTGATAGAGCACAACTTGGATGTAATCAAAACAGCTGACTGGGTGATAGACTTAGGCCCAGAGGGCGGTAATAAGGGAGGGCAGATCATTGCAACAGGCACGCCAGAGGAAGTGGCGGCTAATACTGTGTCCCACACAGGGCGTTTCTTGGCACCTTTGCTGGTGCGTTAGATGCACTAAGACAAAAGGGTAAGCAACCGTGGTTGTAGGTTGAACACGGAGCTTACCTATGTCCTTTTTGTTATCAAATCTAAGATAAAAAAAACCCAGCTCAAGGCTGGGTTTTTTTACTACTGTAGAAAGTTACTCGTCGCTAGTTACAGGACGATCAACTAATTCTACATAGGCCATAGGGGCGTTGTCACCAGGGCGAAATCCACACTTCATAATGCGGATATAACCACCAGGACGAGCCTCATAACGAGGGCCTAGTTCATTAAACAGCTTGCCAACTGCTTCTTTGCTACGAGTGCGAGCAAAGGCCAAACGGCGATTAGCAACGCTATCTTCCTTAGCTAGGGTGATCAGTGGCTCAGCCACACGACGCAGTTCCTTCGCTTTAGGTAGGGTCGTTTTGATCAACTCGTGCTCAAACAAAGATACAGACATGTTTTTAAACATGGCCTTACGATGAGAGCTGGTACGATTTAGATGACGACCACTTTTACGATGACGCATTTGTTAGTTCCTTATCAAACTAAGTTTGAATTTTTGCCGGTTAAGACGTTATGCCTGAATGCCTTTCAACATAGCCGGTGGCCAGTTTTCTAGACGCATTCCAAGCGACAAGCCACGAGAGGCTAGTACATCTTTAATTTCGGTCAGTGACTTCTTACCGAGGTTCGGAGTTTTAAGCAGCTCAACTTCGGTGCGCTGAATCAGATCACCAATGAAGTTTAAGTTTTCTGCTTTAAGACAGTTAGCCGAACGTACGGTTAGCTCTAGGTCGTCTACTGGACGTAGAAGAATCGGATCAATTTCCGGCTCATCAACCTTAGCTTCTGGTTCGTTGTCGTTTTCCAGGGCCACAAACACTGCCATCTGACGTTGCAGAATGGTAGCAGCGCTACGGATTGCTTCTTCAGGATCTATAGTACCGTTGGTTTCTAGATCAATCACTAGCTTATCCAAGTTAGTACGCTGCTCTACACGAGCACTTTCAACCGCGTATGCAACTCGCAATACGGGGCTAAAAGAAGCGTCTAGTTGTAGCTTGCCAATGGCGTGAGTTTCTTCTTCGCCAAAGTCGCGTGTGTCGGCTGGCTCATAGCCAGTACCGGCACGCACAGCAAGCTGCATTACTAGCTTGGTTGCAGTGTTTAAATGGGCAATCACATGGTCTGGGTTAGCCACTTCAATATCGTGGCTCAGTGCGATGTCGGCTGCAGTTACAGTACCAGGGCCCTGTTTAGTCAGGGTTAGGACTGCTTCTTCACCGGCGTGCATAGTTAGTGCAACGCCTTTAAGGTTAAGCAAGATTTCAATAACGTCTTCTTGCACTCCCTCAATGGAGCTGTACTCATGCTCAACACCGTCGATTTCTACGTCAACGATTGCCGCGCCTGCCATTGAAGACAAAAGAATGCGACGCAAAGCGTTACCTAGAGTGTGACCAAAGCCACGCTCTAATGGCTCAAGAATAATCTTAGAGCGTGTATCACTTACACGTTGCACTACGATGTTACGCGGTGTCAAAATATCGTTGGTTGAAGTCATGGACTCACCTTTCACTGGGGCGATTAATTATAGAGATTACTTAGAGTAAAGTTCTACAATCAATTGCTCATTAATTTCGGCTGGCAGTTCGCTACGCTCTGGAGTACTTTTAAAGGTACCTTCAAGTTTAGTAGTGTCTACATCACACCACTCTACTGCGGCACGCTGGGCCGCCAACTCTAGAGCACTTTTGATGCGTAACTGCGCTTTTGCCTTTTCACGGATAGAGATTACGTCACCTTCAGCTACTTTGTAGCTTGGGATGTTTACAGTCTGACCGTTAACCAAAATGCTCTTATGAGAAACAATTTGACGTGCTTCAGCACGAGTAGAGCCAAAGCCCATACGGTAAACAACGTTATCTAAACGCGTCTCTAGTAAGCTCAACAAGTTAACACCTGTTGCGCCTTTAAGACGGTCCGCTTCTTTGTAGTAGTTACGGAATTGACGTTCAAGAACACCGTACATACGACGAACTTTTTGCTTTTCACGTAACTGCGTGCCGAACTCAGACAGACGACTACGGCGTGCGCCGTGTACACCTGGAATGGTATCAGCTTTACATTTTGAATCTAATGCTCGCACACCG